>Ga0315336_1001252_pt1 | contig 52501 bp, 45 predicted proteins | sample ASW5metaG_FD_204512 | JGI IMG/M metagenome (GOLD analysis project Ga0315336, IMG submission 204512) | Ammonia-oxidizing marine archaeal communities from Monterey Bay, California, United States - ASW #5 | ecosystem: Environmental > Aquatic > Marine > Intertidal zone | place: USA: California...
GTGAAGTACGACGAGCGTGATGTTGCGTTCGCCGAATTTCTCCGCGATGCGATCCGAGACGTCATCACCGACACCGAGGGGCAGGAGATCCTCCACGTCGCCGGCACCGCGCTGGCCTCCATCGCCGAAGCGGCGGTCGCCAACCACGTTCAGGGCCCTGAGAGCCGCACCACGAATCTTGTCGAGAACGCGCGACTCAACGTCCTTGTGTCCGAACTCGGGCTGCGCCTCAGCGACCAGTTGTCAGCCCCATTTCGGCATCACCTGCGACAGTCCTCCCACACCAATCGCCGAACACAGAACTTCCAACGCCGAGAGCTGGTCACCCTGACCATCGGCTTCCTCGATCTCGTGGGATTCACATCGCTCAGCCAAGAGCTGGAGATTCCCGAATTGGTCGCGCTCGTGAAGACATTCGAGCGTCGCGCCCACGAGCTGGCCCACGAGTACGACACACGCATCGTCAAGCTGATCGGCGACGAAGTGATGTTCGTTTCCGAACACGCCCACGACGCGGCTCGGTTCGTGCGAGGAATGGCCGGCTCGCTCGAGAATGACACGGTGGTGCCGCGAGGCGGACTCGCCCATGGCGACCTCGTCAACATCCATGGCGATTACTTCGGACCGGTCGTCAACCTCGCTGCTCGGCTCACCGACTCGGCCGTCCCCGGTGAAGTTCTCGTTGACGACGCCGTTGCCGCGCTCGTCGAAACCGAACCAGCCGGGCGCCGGATGCTCAAGGGGTTCAACGAACCCGTCCGCGTCCACACACTGTTACCGGAGGAGTAGAGCTGATGTACCTGCCATCACCCGACGTGCAGCGGATCCGCGACGAGATCAACCATCCCGTCATCGACACCGACGGTCACGTGATCGAATATCTGCCGTGGGTTCGAGATCTGGTGGTCGACATCGCCGGGGAAGACGTCGCGACACGCTTCGATCAGATGGTGATGTCGTCGGCCGCGATTCGTGGTGTGCCGAACGAGCTCCGACGTCAGGCCGGCGTGACTCGCAATGCTTGGTGGGCTGTCCCCGCTCGCAACACACTGGACCGCGCTACCGCGATGCTGCCGTCGCTTCTCTACGACCGCCTCGACCAACTCGGTATCGATCTCGCAATCCTCTATCCCACCTATGGCCTCACGGTCACCGCGTTCGCTGATGACGAGCTTCGCCAAGCAATGGCTCGCGCCTTCAACATCTACATGGCCGAGGCCCATGCCGAGTACTCCGATCGGCTCGTACCGGTGGCGTCGATCCCGATGTTCACCCCCGAAGAGGCTCTCGCCGAACTCGATCATGCGGTCGGCGAACTCGGTCTGAAGGCAGTGATGATGTCGGGCGTCATTCCCCGGCCGTTGCCGGGCGCCGAAGGCCACCGCTCCGCTCGGTTCATCAACGGCGTGGGCCACGACAGCGAGTACGACTACGACCCGGTGTGGCGCCGTTGCGAGGAACTGGGAGTGTGTCCCACCTTCCATGCGTCGGCCCAGGGTTGGGGCTCACGGGCGTCACGCACCAACTACGTCCACAACCACATCGGCAACTTCGCCGCCGCTGGCGAAGCAGGGTTGCGGTCGCTGCTCATGGGTGGCGCGCCGATGCGGTTCCCCAATCTCCGGTGGGCGTTCCTCGAGGGCGGCGTCGCGTGGGGCGCCAACTTCCTCGGCGACGCGCTCGGGCACTACGAGAAGCGAAATTCCGCCGATATCCAGCACTACAACCCGGCAGAACTCGACCGCGACGAGTTGCGATCGTTGATGAGCGCCCGCGGCAACGAGAACGTCGTCGAGCGACTCGATCGCCTCGACTACGCGCTGCAGATGCTGTCGGACCCCGACGAGGCACCCGAGAGCATCGATGAGTGGGAGGAGAGCGGAATTCGATCGGCCGACGACATCATCGAGCTCTTCCGCGACCGTTTCTACTTCGGGTGCGAGGCGGACGACCCCATGAATGCTCTCGCCTATCAGCGCCACCTCGTCCCCGCCGGTGTTCGTCTCCGGGCGATCTTCGCCAGCGACATCGGCCACTGGGACGTGCCCGACTTCACGGGAGTCCTGCCCGAGGCGTACGAACTCATCGAGAAAGACCTGCTGAACGCCGACGACTTCCGCGATTTCGTTTTCGACGACCCGGTTCGCCTCTTCCAAGCGGGCAATCCCGAGTTCTATTCCGACACTGTGGTCGCCGACGCCGCGGCAGCCGTCAAGCCCTGATCGGCCGAGAGTCCCGCGACGACGCCTTCAGCTGCGCCGAATGATCGTTTCGGCCTTCTTGAAGAGACCGACCGTGGTCGCGTGCAGGAGGTCGCCGTAGGACTGCGGCGCCTTACCGGCCTTGGCTCGGGCATTGGTGCCTTCGAGAATGATGCCGGTCTTGTAGCAAGCCAAGACGCCATACCAGTCGATGGCTCCGGTTTCGCGCGCCGAACCCTCGGTGTAGCGAGCGATCATCTCTTCAATCGTCGGGAAGCCCTCCCAGGGAGTGACGCTCACCGCCGTGGGCGGCGCGTTCTCTTCCGGCCAGAACGCCATGATCAGCCCCAGATCGATCAAGGGGTCGCCGATCGTCGCGAGTTCCCAGTCGACCACCGCGGCCAGATCGGGGCTGTCGTAGCGGTACATCACGTTGGCCAGGTGGTAGTCGCCATGAATCACGCCCGGCTCGAACGAAGCAGGACGATTGCGGTCGAGCCACTCCCCGACCTCGTCGACGTGGGGGATCTCTGGAGTCCAATCGCCGCCGAGCTCCGCGTAAGACTCGAGTTGTGATCGCCACCGCGGCACCTGTCGCTCGAGGTAGCCGTCGGGCTTGCCAAAGCCCTCGAGCCCGACCTCCTGGTAGTCGACCCGACCGAGGGCAGCGGCGGCGTCAGCCAGTGAGAACCCCATCGCACGGCGCACCGATGGATCGCCCGCGTGGAGATCGGGCAGGCCGGTGCTCGGGGTGAATCCGTCGACCGGTTCCATGAGATAGAAAACCGCTCCGAGCACACTCTCGTCGGGCTCCGCCGCGATGAGTGCCGGGTGCGGCACCTCACTCCCCGCGAGCGCACCGAGCACCCGCGCCTCACGGCGCATCGTCTCGTCACTGTTCTTGCGTTTGTGCTCAGGAGGCCGCCTGAGCACGTAGCTCCGTCCCGCCCGCACGAAGCGCAGAAGAAGGTTCTGCGTGCCGCCGGCGAGTGGCGTGACGTCGTGAAGCGGCCCTTCCCCAAGTCCGCGCTCGTCCATCCAGTCGCACAGGATGTCGACGTCGACGACGGAAGGGTCGACAGGGTTTTCTCGATCGTCGGTCGCCATGGCTACTCCTGCTCGCGGGCGGTCATCGCTACCGAGGCTCAGGGCCGTCCGGCCGCGCCGGCCACGACCTGCGTCGCCATGATGACCGACTTTCCCTGCCCGGCAACCTGGTCCGGCTCGGTGCCCGGCGAAACGAAGAGGAAGAGAGTCGTGCCGTCCTCACCTCCGAGCATGCACGCCACGGCGGCTCCATCGACATGGATCTCCTCGCTGATCTCGCCGCCTTCGTGCACTCGACAGAAGCGACTGTTGACCACGTCGGACATCCATATGGCCCCCTCGCTGTCGAGGCAACAGCCGTCGGGCATACAGCCCTCGACTTTGGCCCAGATCCGCCGGTTGGAAAGCGTCATGTCGGCGCCGATGTCCCACGCGGTGTACTGACCCCCGAAGGTTTCGCCCACGATGAGCGTGGCGCCGTCGGCCGTGATCACCGAGCCGTTGGGAAACAGGAGGTCGGCCGCGGCCTCATGGACCTGTCCATCGGGGCTGACCCTCGCCAGCTTCGCCATTGCGAATTCGCCGCCCCCATCGAGATCAAAGCCGAAGTTGCCGACATAGGCCGTGCCGTCCGCGGCGACAACCATGTCGTTGCCCTTCCCCACGGCGATGGCCGAGAGGTCGGCGTGAACGCGGAGCTCGCCATCGAGGCCGAGGGCAAGCACCTTCTGGTCGAGCATCGACGAAATCAACAACGTGCCGTCGGGCATCCAGCCGAGCCCGGAGGGCTGCTGGTCGACGGTCACGACGAGCGTCTCGGTTCCATCAGGGTCGAGCGTGAACACGCCGTGTCGATAGAAGTCGGAGAACCAGAGCTTTCCAGCGTGCCATCGCGGACCCTCGCCGAAGTCGACGCCGGTGTGGACGGTGGTGAGCTCTCGCGTGGTCATTGCCGGAGCGTAGCGATCTCTTCCAGCTGGGCAGGATTCGTGGACGTGGGAACGAGGTACACCTCGTCGCATCCCGCGTCTTCGAGACGGCGCAGCCCGTCGGCGACTGCGTCGAGCCCAGCGGCCGTGGTCATCCCGGCCATCATCTCGGCCGCGTCGTGGCCGAACACGGAGAGGTAGCGGTAGGCGTAGTCGCGCAACGCGGGCCCGGCCTCGGAGTCGAGGGAGTACCAGAAGCTGGTGCTGAGCCGAGGGGCTTCAGACCGTCCGGCGTCGGCCCACGCCTGCCGAATGGCGTTGAAGGCCGTCGCATGGTCGTCGGTACCGGGGCCGAGGGTGAAGCCCATGTTGCCGTCGGCCCACCGAGCGGCGCGGGCAGTGGACTTGGGGCCCATCGCGCTTGCGTAGATCGGAGGGCCGCCGGGCTGCACCGGCTTCGGCCCAACCGAGGGTGCGTCTTCGTGAACCGCACCGCCCGCCCACAGCCGCCGAAGTTCAGTCACCTGATCATCAAGCGTCTGATGACGGCCGGCGAAGGATCGCTCGGCTCCGCGGTAGTCCTGGTCGCGTCCACCGACACCGACAACGACATCGACACGGCCGCCGGACAACACATCGAGGGTGGCCAACTTCTTGGCCATGAGGGCGACGGGATGCATCGGCAAGATCACGAGCGTCGGGGCGATCCGGACTCGCTCAGTCCGGGCTGCCGCGTAGGACAGCGCCGTGTGCATCTCAAGATTGTCGAACGCGATCCGTTCGCCGACAGCCAGGCTACGGAAGGGCCCCTCGTCGATCCCCGCGCACCATTGGTTCGTGAGATCGCGATCGAGTCCCGATGCCATCGTCGGCAGGGTCATCGACAGGTCCATGGGTGACCTCAGGCGTCGAGGTAGCGAGTGACCGCGACCATCGAGCCGATGACCGAGACCACGACCGCAATGCCCAGCACGAGAAGCAGCGTGCTGAAGTACTCGCCGTCGGCGACCCTGAGCCCTTGCATGAGCTCGAGCGAGTTGGCATCGCCGAGCCCCTCGATCACTTGACTGTTGAGGAAGTACAGGCCCACCCACGCACCGAGCGCGCCCAGCACGGCCTGAACGAGGCCCTCGAGAATGAAAGGAATCCGGATGAACCAGTTGGTCGCTCCGACCACCTTCATGATCTCGATCTCTGCCCCGCGACTACGAATCGCGCTGACGACATTCGTGAGAATCAACAGCGTCGACGCCCCGAGGAGGAAGATCGACCCGATGAGAAATACGCGACTGACATCGTCGGCCGTTCGCTGGATCTGACGAATCGTCTTGTCGGCCGAGACGACGCTGCGCACCCCCGGCCGTCCCTCGAATTGTCGCACCAATTCCTGCACCACATCGGCGTCGGGGTCCTGCGGCACGACTCGATACGACGGCGGCAACTTGTCGGCCGTGACGACCTCGCGCATTTCGGGCACATCAGCGAAGAGCTCCAGGAACTCCTGGTAGGTCGCCTCCTGGTCGATGTAGGTGAAGCTGGCAACCTGCGGGTTGTCGAGACTCTCGCGAATGTTGGCGTCTTGGTCCGCCGATGCCTCGGCGTCCATCCACACGACGAACTCGATGCCGCCCTCCCAGCGAGCGGTGGCGTTGTCGACCGCGTAGTTGAAGAGGAAGAAGCCACCGAAGAGCCAGAGCGACACGCCGATGGTGATCACCGTGGCGAACGACAACATGAAGTTGCGAATCAGGTTCTGGCCGGTTTCTCGGAGTGCATACACAGGACTGAGTGCCATGAGCCGCTCCTACTCGTAGACGCCGCGGGCCTGGTCGCGAACGACCACCCCCCGGTCGAGTTCGATCACGCGTCGACGCATCGTGTCGACGATGCCCCGATCGTGAGTGGCCATGACCACTGTGGTGCCCGTGCGGTTGATGCGATCGAGCAGTTTCATGATGCCGACCGAGGTCTGCGGGTCGAGGTTGCCCGTGGGCTCGTCGGCGAGGAGAATCAGCGGCCGGTTGACGAAGGCCCGGGCGATCGACACCCGCTGCTGCTCACCACCGGATAGTTCGTGGGGGTAGTTGTCGATCTTCTGTGAGAGTCCCACGAGTTCGAGGATGGCCGGCACTTGCTTGCGCACGACGGCGCGAGGCTTGCCGATCACCTCGAGCGCGAAGGCGACGTTCTCCGCCACGGTCTTCTTCGGCAGGAGTTTGAAATCCTGGAAGATGTAGCCGATGTTGCGACGCAGATAGGGCACCTTCCACGAGCCCAGACTGCTGATGTCTTTGCCGGCGACGAAAATCGTGCCGTGCTCGGGCGTTTCCTCCCGGTTCAGCAACCGAATGAAGGTGGACTTCCCAGAGCCTGACTGGCCGACGAGGAAGACAAATTCGCCCTTGGCGATGTCGACTGTCGCATCACGGACAGCAACGACATCACCCTTGTAGACCTTGGTGACGTTCTCGAGTTTGATCATGTCGATCCTGTAGAGAAGCGGGCCGCCCGACCGGCAGAAGCTATCAGCGCGCAGGACCGAAACTGTGGCACTCGGCCAGTTGCCCTCAGCACGAATTCCAGGCCGTGACGACCTCACGAACGCCGCTCTTCCCGACGAACGCGTCAGCGAGCTGCTGGGCAATCGAGCGGTCTCCGCTGATCAACACTCGATAGCTCGTCGGCAGCATGTCCGCCGTCACCGTTTCTGGCATCGGAGGGGCATCGCGGAAGAGCTCGAGAAATTCTGCGTATGTCGCCTCGGCGTCGATGTAGGACCAGCTCAATCCCTCGATCGGCCTGAGCATCGCCCGGACGTCTTCATGATCGGATTCGCTGGCTGCCGCATCCAGCCACACGATCAGGTCGACGCCCGGTAGCTGCGTCCCCGCGCAGATCATGTCGATCCGGTCCTGAACCGCCGGATCTTCGTCCGCGGCGGGGGTAACGACAGATCGGACCCCGGGCAAGCCGCGAAAGAGCGAGCCGGCCTCACCCAACGGTCGTTGCTCCTCGTCGACCCAGAGGCGATACGAGGGTGGGACCTGTTCCGCGGTGAGAACCGCGACCATCTCCGGCGTGTCCGCGAACGCCTCGCGGAACTCATCGTAAGTGGCTTCCTGATCGAAGTATTCGACGAGGCGAAGGCCAGGTTCTCGATCGATCATCGCCGCGATCTCGCGATGGGCTTGGTCACCGGCGTCAACATCGACCCAGACGATGAGGTTCAAGCCGTCCCAGCGGTCGATCTCGCCAATAGCTGGCAGAAGACCAGACGGCGTTGGTGAGCTCGTGGTTGTCGAGGTTGACGAGCTCGCGGTTGTCGGTACCGAGGCGGTAGGAGCTGGTTGTTCCTCCGCACAAGAGGACGCAAGCAACACCGTGACGACGCCCGCTACTGCGATTCGGCTTTTGCGCGTGTCCATCGGAGCCACGCCTCCATGAACTGCTCGACTTCGCCACCCAGGACCTGCTCGACCTGGGCCGTCTCGTGCTCGGTCCGGAGGTCTTTCACCATTTGGTAGGGCTGCATCACGTAGCTGCGGATCTGGCTGCCGAACCCCACGTTCTGCTGCTCGCCGGTGATGCCGGCGATCTCGTCGGCCCGCTTCTTGTGTTCGAGGTCGATCAGCTTCGACGCCATCATCTGCATGGCACGGTCCTTGTTCTGGTGCTGGCTGCGCTCGTTCTGACAGCTCGTGACCGTGCCCGTCGGAAGGTGAGTGATGCGCACCGCGGAGTCGGTCACATTCACGTGCTGGCCACCGGCCCCGGACGACCGGTAGGTGTCGATGCGGAGTTCCTTCTCGTCAATGTCGATCTCATCGGCTACAGCCTCGAAGAACGGCGCGACCTGCACGGCGGAGAAGGCGGTCTGGCGCTTTCCTTCGTTATTGAACGGCGAGATTCGCACGAGGCGGTGGACGCCGTGCTCAGCTTGCATGAGCCCGTAGGCGTGACGTCCCTTGAGGATGAATTCGACGGTGCTGAGCCCGGCTTCGGTGCCCTCGGAAACCGCGGTGATCTCGATCGCGAACCCGCACCGATCGGCCCAGCGGTTGTACATCCGCATGAGCATCTCGGCCCAGTCCTGAGCATCAGTGCCGCCCTCACCGGACTTGATCTGGCAGACGGCATCGCGTTCGTCGAATTCGCCGGTGAACAGCGAACGCATCTCGAGAGTCTCGAGATGTGTTTCGAGCGCGGCCGCGGCATCGGCGATCTCGCCTTCGAGGGACTCGTCGTTCTCTTCACGAGCCATCTCGTGGAGCGTGTCGACATCATCGAGGTCGCCGGTCAACCGGCCGAACAACTCGAGGTCCTCATTGACCGCAGCCAGCTCAGATGTGACGGCGCGAGCTTTCTCTTGGTCGTCCCACAGATCCGGACGCGAGGCTTCCGTTTCGAGTTGGGGCTGACGCTGCTCGAGTTCGGCAACACGGAGATATCCCGCAGCCTCTTCGAGGCGGGACCGAATCGCGGCGAGTTGTTCAGAAAAGTCCTGCATGATCCGTGAACTGTCGGGGAGCCGAAACTACTCGGCACCGCCGGGACGACCGTGACAGGCCTTGTACTTCTTGCCGCTGCCGCAGGGACAGGGCTCGTTGCGACCGACCTTCTCCAGGGCCGACTTGACCACGGGGGTCTTGCTGGCCGGCTCGTTGGGCTTCACCACGGGCGGCGCACTGGCAGCCGGAATCGCCGCTGCAGTGGTGCCCGCCGCCGCGTCCTGCTTCTGCTCGGTGACCCCGGCGAGCTGCTGCTCATCGTCGCCGGGCTCGGTCTTCACCGCGACCTGCACGTGCATGACGTATTTCACGAAGTCCTGGGCAATGCCGGTCATCATCTGACCAAACATGTCGAAACCCTCGCGCTGCCACTCGGTGGCCGGGTCTCGCTGACCCATCGCGCGTAGGTGGATTCCCTCGCGGAGGAGATCCATCTCCTTGAGATGTTCGCGCCAGCGTTGATCGATGATGCGAAGCATCACCTGACGCTCGACCTGGCGCATCACCTCGACACTCAGCTCGGCTTCGCGCTCTTCGTAGATCGATCCGCCCTGCTCCCAGAGCATGTCTTCGAGCTCGTCGGTGTTGCGGCAGCTGCCGAGCTCCACCACGGAGACTTCACCGGGCCAGAGCGAGCTGATCTCGGTGGCCAGGCCATCGAGATCCCATTCCTCGACGATCTCGCTCACGCAATACGTGGCGACGGCACCCTCGATTGCGTCCTGTAGGTATTCGAGCGCCTCATCGCGAAGGTCGGCGCCGTCGAGAATCTGACCGCGACGCTTGTAGATGACCTTTCGCTGCTCGTTCATCACCTCGTCGTATTTGAGGACGTTCTTACGAGTCTCGGCGTTGCGGGCCTCAACGGTGTTCTGGGCCCGTTCGATGGCTTTGGTGACCATCTTCGCTTCGATCGGAACATCGTCGGGGAGTGCACGATCCATGACCCAGTTCATCGCTCCGGTCGCGAACAGGCGCATGAGCTCGTCTTCGAGCGACAGGTAGAAGCGGCTTGCTCCGGGGTCGCCCTGGCGACCGGAACGGCCACGCAGCTGGTTGTCGATGCGGCGGCTCTCGTGGCGCTCGGTGCCCAACACGTAGAGCCCGCCGAGATCGAGCACCTTCTGCTTCTCGGCCTCGGTGGTCTGACTGTGGACGGCCAGTCGCTCGTCGAATCGAGCTCGTCCTTCCTCACTGTCGAGCTCGAAGCCATCGGCCCGAACATCGCGCTCGGCCAACCCCTCGGGGTTGCCTCCGAGCAGGATGTCGACACCACGGCCGGCCATGTTGGTGGCGACCGTTATCGAACCCAGACGACCGGCCTGCGCGACCACCTCGGCCTCGCGCGTGTGTTGCTTGGCGTTGAGAACCTCGTGGGGAATCCCGTGCTTCTCGAGTTCGCGCGACAGTTTCTCGGACTTCTCGACCGACACCGTGCCGACCAGCACCGGTTGCCCGGTCTCGTGCTTCTCGGAGAGATCGGCGACACACGCGGCAAACTTGGCGTCTTCGGTCTTGTAGATCAGATCGCCGTCGTCGATTCGGGCAAGCGGTCGGTGAGTGGGGACAGGAATGACATGGAGTCCGTAGGTGGAAACGAACTCTGATGCCTCGGTCTCGGCCGTTCCCGTCATGCCGGCCAAACGGTCGTAGAGGCGGTAGTAGTTCTGCAGGGTGATGGTGGCGAGTGTCTGATTCTCTTCCTTGATCGACACCGCTTCCTTCGCCTCGACCGCCTGATGAAGGCCATCGGACCAGCGGCGGCCATCGAGCACACGGCCGGTGAACTCGTCGACGATCTTCACCTGCCCGTCTTCGATGATGTAGTCCTTGTCCCGCTTGTAGAGCTCCTTCGCGCGAAGCGACGCCTGCAGCTGATGGACAAGGTTGGCCGAGACCTGGTCGTAGAGGTTTTCCACGCCGAGGGCTCGTTCGACCGCATGGATGCCCTCTTCGAGGGGCGCCACAGTGCGCTTCTCTTCGTCGACCTCGTAGTGGACGTCGCGCTGCAGCCCGCGGGCGACCGACGCGAACTTCACGTAGAGCTTGGCCGCGTCGGCCACGCGGCCGGAGATGATCAATGGCGTACGGGCCTCGTCGATCAGGATGGAGTCGATCTCGTCGACGATGCAGTAGTGGTGGCCGCGCTGCACCTGCTTCTGACGAGACATCGCCATGTTGTCGCGCAGGTAGTCGAAGCCGAACTCGTTGTTGGTGCCGTAGGTGATGTCGCGGCCGTATTGTTCGCGCTTGAATTCCGAGTCGCGGTTGCCGGGAATGACCAGGCCGACATCGAGGCCCATCCAGCGATGGATCTGGCCCATCCACTCGGCGTCGCGGGTTGCCAGATAGTCGTTGACAGTGACGACGTGGACGCCCTTGCCGGTCACGCCATTGAGGTAGATCGGCAAGGTCGAGGTGAGGGTCTTGCCCTCTCCGGTCTTCATTTCGGCTACCCAGCCGAGATGGAGTGACGCCCCACCCACGAGCTGCACGTCGTAGGGACGCTGGCCGAGCACTCGAGAGGCAGCTTCACGAATCACGGCAAACGACTCGATCAGCAGGTCGTCGGGTTCTTCGCCGTTGTCGAGGCGGGTACGAAACTCGGTGGTCTTTCCCTGCAGCTGCTCGTCGGTGAGTGCCTGGGTCTCGGGCTCGAGCGCGTTGATGTCGGGAACCAGGGCCTGGACAGCCTTCAGCTTCCGGCCCTCACCACTGCGCAGTACTCGATCGAAGATGCTCATGACTTCCGCAACTCTACCGAGCTGCTCATGCCATCAGGGGTCGATCAAGCGACTCCGGACCGCGTAGAGCACGGCCTCGGTGCGGGTTGCGAGTTGCAGTTTCTCCAGGATGTTGCGCACGTGATTCCGAACGGCGTGCTCGGTCATCTCGGTCGACGCGGCAATCGATGCGGTCTCGGCCCCTTCGGCCATCGCTTCCAGAACCGCGACCTCTCGGATGGTCAGCAGCGGCTGGCCCGAACCCTGGTCGCTCTCGGCTCCTGCCGCTCGTCGGGCAAGCGTGGCGAACTCCTCGAGGAGGCTTCCTGCGAGCGCCGGTGAGACAAAGCTGTGACCGTGCGCCACCTTCCTCGCCGAGTCGGCGATGTCGGAGATGGATGTCTCCTTGAGGAGGTAGCCCGCAGCCCCCGCCTTTACCGCTTCGAGCAGGTCGCTGGTGTCGTCGGAGACACTCAGGACGAGCACCCGCGTCGACGGGGCAGCCTGCAGAATTCGACGCGTCGCCTCGATGCCGTCCATTCCTGGCATACGCACGTCCATCAAAACGACGTCCGGAGCCAGCGCGATGGCGGTCTCGACGGCCTCGCCGCCGTTTGAGGCTTCGGCGATCACCTCGAGGTCATCGGCGTCGTCGAGTTCCATAACCAGCCCGCGTCGATAGAGAGCATGGTCGTCGACCACGAGAACGCGCAGATCCTCAACCGGCTCCGGCACCCGACTCCTGTCGGCCAGACGCTCCAGGGATTGAATCGGAGCGGTCGGCCGGGGCTCAGTCGGCTTCGTCGATCAGCCCGACATCGCCATCGTCACGGCGGTAGACCACTGCGCTGCGACTGGTCTCCTTGTTGATGAAGAAGAAGAACCCATGACCGAGCTCTTCCATCTTTTCGACCGCTTCGATCGGGAAAATCGGCGCAAGATGAAAGCGCTTGGTGCGAACGATCTGCGGAACGAACTCAGTCTCCTCGGCCGCTTCGGGCTCGGCCACAGCCACCGCGGCTGACTCGTCGACCGCGTGTCGGAGCGAGTCTCCCGTGCCGTGGGTCCGGCGCTGGATCTTGGTGCGGAGCTTACGGATCTGTCGCTCGAGCTTGGCTTCGGCAAGATCGATTGCGGTGAACGGATCAGGGGCGTGGACCTTGCAGCGAAGGTGATGCCCGTGGCCCTTCAAATGGACCTCGCAGAATTCCTTGTCGGCGATCCGCGGGTTCTGGGCTTCGTCGAAATGCACACCGGCGTAGTCGAGCCCGTCGAGATATCGGTCGAGCTGACCGATCTTCTCGTTGATCACCTCCTCCAGTCTCGGCGTGATGGTCACATGCCGTGCACTGATGGAGACGTCCATTCCTTAACCTCCGAAGGTTTTGGTTGTTGGCTGATGGTAGACCCCGAGTGGCGACTCCGCAGGTCTGGATGAAACGACGGCCTGGGTGGCCACCAATCCGTGGACCTGGGTGGCGCGACGCGAACGAAGCACCGATGCGGCAGTCCGAAGCGTGGACCCGGTGGTGACGACATCATCGACGAGCAGCACGACCGGCTTGAGACGCATCGACCGACCGACCGAGGCGAACTCGGGGCCGACGAGTCGACCCTCGAGCGGTCGACTCGTCTGGGGGACATCGTCGACACGACGAAGCGTCTTGCGCACCGGGAGCCGAAGCCGCCGGGCGATCGCCCGAGCGAGCAACTCACCTTGATCGAAGCCACGTTGACGGCGCCGCCCTGCCGAGGCCGGAACCCAGGTGACCAGGTCGGCCGGCAGCGCACTCGATGCCATTGCCTCGGCGAGCTCGGTGACCACCGCGGTGGCTCGTCCGTATTTGAGTTCCCTGACGAGGTCGGCGGCTGCGTCCTCATGGCGCCACACGGCCGTGAGCGAAGCAAGGTGATCCTCGGCAGAGGGGGCGAGCGTGGGGCTGAAGGTGCGCATGGTCGAAAGGTAGGACGCCCGTGTGACACTCGAAGCCAGGTGCGGTCGTCTCCGATCAGTTTCACCCGCGACAACCCGGCCGCCCAGGGCCGAAGGTCCCGCTCGCTCAGCCGTCGGCGGCCAGCACGCCAACGTCAGCGGCAGAGGCGTGCCCCGCCTCGAACATCCAGCGAAAGGTGTCTCGGAAGGTGTCGTCGACCGACCGAAACTGCACACCCGTCGCTGCCGAGGTCGGCCGGTCGTCCCCCGGCTTCGAGTTGAAGAGGTAGTCGTAGCCTTCGCTCGTGACGACGAGATCCCGTCCGAACCGTTTGGCCAGATCGCCCGCCTTGCCCCAAATCCAGAACAGCGAACGCGGGAGCGGGAAGCTCTTCGCCGAACCGAGCACCCTCTCGAGCACAGCCTCATGATCGTCGGCCGTGAGGTAGGTCCCCATGGCGAGAAGGCGCTGCGGTCCAGCGCCAGGAGTCATCGACGCGGCGATGATGTCGGCCAGGTCTCGAACATCGACGTAGCTCCCACTCAGTCCCTTGGCCTTGGGCAGACCTCTCTCGAGCCAGACCTTGTACGACGCGAGATTGATCGACTCATTCCAGTCATCGGGGCCCATGATCCCCGAGGGATAGATGGTCACAACGGGACGGCCGTCGTCCTGCAGCGCACGGGCGAGACGCTCGCACGCCGCCTTGGTGCGTCCGTAGCCGCCGGATCCGTTGACCGGATGCTCGACGGTGACCGGGTCGGTCTCGAAGGGGAACAGCGCAGCGACCGACGAGACATGCACGACGGGGTCACACCCTGCGTCGAGGGCCGACTCCAGCACGTTGGTGGCCCCTGCCAGGTTGACCCGCTCCATCTCGGGCTCAGCGTCGGGGCTCGTCGCGACGATCGCCGCAGTGTGGACGACAGCGTCACAGCCATCGACCGCAGCGACCACGCTCGCCTGGTCAGTGATGTCGCCCTCGGTCACCGCGACCACGGCCGGATCGATACCCATCTGTCGCATGCGCGGCCCGACCGCGGCCGCGTTGCGGGCGAGGACCCGGACCTCGTGCCCATCGGCGAGCAGCCTCCGCACCGCGTGGCTCCCCACGAACCCGGTCGCCCCGGTGACCAGGACCCTCACGGCTCGTCGCTCTCGGCAAACATCAGCTCGATGAGGTGCGATCGATGCCCGGGGGTCTTTCGCTCCTCAATGTCGGCGTGGCGCTGGCGGATCATCGGATCGGCGAGATTGTCCGTGAAGAGCCAGAGATCGTTGGCGCGAATTGCCTGCACCACCTGTTCGGCGACCACCGCCGGGTCCATCTGTGCGGCGTAGGCATCGGCGATGGCCGACCCGGAATCGCTCAACGCGGCTCCCTCGTCATCCGGCTCGAGGTCGGGACCTCCCTCTCGGAATCGCTCCGGCCGGTTGCGCTCGCTCGACACGATGTTGGTGGCGACGAAACCGGGGCAAAGGCATGTCACGCCGACCCCGGTGTTGCCCTGGACCATCTCCTGCTGGAGCGTCTCGGTGAAGCCCGAGACAGCGTGTTTCGTGGTGTTGTACGCACCCATTCCGCTGGAGGCGAGGTGGCCGGCGATCGATGCCGTGTTGACGATGTGGCCACTCCCTTTTTCGATCATCGCCGGGAGAAATGCCTTCACGCCGTAGATGACTCCCCAGAGGTTCACCCCAAGCGTCCACTCCCACGCGGGAAGCTCGATCACCGACATGGGGCCGCCGCCCGCCACGCCGGCGTTGTTCATGACGATGTCGGCAGGACCGAAGGCGTCGACGCATCGATCTCGCAGTGACTCGACCGAGTCCCAGGAGGAGACATCACAGATCACGCCGAGCGCCTCGCCCCCCGCTGCTTCGATCGCGGCGACCGCCTGGTCGAGCGGCGGTTGTTCGATGTCGGCTACCACCACGCGAGCGCCGGCCGCGGCGAGCGCCGCCGCCGTCGCCCGGCCGATACCACTCGCCCCGCCGGTCACCACTGCGGTCTTGTTTCTGATCTCGTCCACTGCCGATCCCCTCATGTGCAGTCAGGAAGGTCCGCATCCTAGAGTCCCGCAATGCTGACTTTCGAAGAGGCGTGCGCGCAGGTGACCGCGCCGGGCTCACCGCTCGAACTCACGACGGCGCAGATCCGGGGACGTGAGTACCCGGTGTTCGCGAACGCTCCGACGAACACGGCGGAAGCATTCGCGGCTGCGGCGGCCCGAGGCGACCAGGACTTCCTCGTCTATGAGGGGGAAACCTGGTCCTACGCCGACGTGATCAGTCATGGCCATGCTCTCGCCGCCGCCCTCGTGTCCGAGTTCGGGATCACCAAGGGCGACCGAGTGGCGATCGCGATGCGCAACTACCCGGAGTGGATCGTTGCGGTAGTCGGAATCGCCGCGGCTGGAGCAGTGTCGGTCCCGCTCAACGCCTGGTGGGGAGCCGACGAGCTCGCCTACGGGTTACGCGATTCCGGCTCGAAGGTCGCCATCGTCGATGCCGAACGATTGGAACGCATCGGAGGACCACTCGATCGCGGATCGATGAGGGCGCTTGTCGTGCGAGGCGACGCCGACCGCCCCGGGGCGTCTCGCTACGCCGATGTGGTCATTCCCGGCACCGCCGCCCCAGAAGTGAACATCGGACCAGATGACGACGCGACGATCATGTACACCTCGGGCACGACCGGCGACGCAAAGGGGGCGGTGCAGACGCATCGCAATCAATGTCAGGCCGTCATGGCCTTTGCCTGCCGAGCGTTGGTCGGGAGTGCCCTCGCAAAGGACAGGGCAGAGATCGCGGGAACCGTGGTCGAGCCCGGCCCGGACCGGGTCTGCATGATCCTGACGGTGCCGCTCTTCCACGTGACGGGGTTCGTCCCGGTCATGCTGGGCTCGTTCTTCCACGGCCACAAGCTCGTGATGATGTTCAAGTGGGACGCCGAGAAGGCCCTCGAACACATCGAGGCCGAAGGCGTCACCAACTTCGTCGGCGTGCCCACCATGGTCCAGGACCTCCTGGAGTGTCCGCAGTTCGATCAATACGACACGTCGAGTCTGCGTCAGGTCGGAGGGGGCGGCGCTCCTGCCTCGCCTGAGTTGGTGCGCAGGGTCGAGTCGTCGTTCTCGGCGGGCCGACCCGGGCTCGGCTACGGGATGACCGAGACCTCGGCCTACGGGCCACAGAACGCAGCTGAGGACTACGTCGCTCGACCGACCAGCACGGGTCGCCCCGTCCCGGTCATGCAGCTCCGTGTGGTGGACGAGCAGGGCAACGAGGTCCCCCGCGGCGAGCAGGGCGAAATCTGCTTCTACGGCCCGACCGTCATCCGGGAGTACTGGAACAAGCCCGAAGCGACAGCCGACGCGTTTTTCGACGGATGGCTCCGCAGCGGCGACCTCGGTCGCATCGACGAGGACGGGTTCGTCTACATCGAAGATCGGGCAAAGGACATGGTGATCAGAGCAGGCGAGAACATCGGCTGTATCGAGGTCGAGGCCGCGATCGCCGAACACCCGTCGATCTACGAAGCTGCCGTGTTCGGGCTACCCCACGAGCGGCTCGGCGAAGAGGTCGCCTGCGCGGTCTATCTGCGCGATGGCACCACGCTCGACGAAGAAGAGCTGATCGACTTCGTCGGGGCACGCCTGGCCGGCTTCAAGGTTCCTTCGGTCGTCGACATTCGTTCGGAGATGCTCCCTCGATCTCCTCAGGGCAAGATTCTGAAGCGCGTCGTGCGCGACGAACTGGCCGCGGCGCGAGTCGCGGCGTCGTCTCAGTCCGGGTCGGAATAGGCAGGCGGTCGCTTCTCGAAATACGCCTGCACCGACTCGACCTGGTTCGCGGTGCCGATGAGCGCACCGATCTCCTCGCGCTCGGCCGCAAACTGCGCGTTGTAGTCCTCGGTCGCGACGTTGTTGATGAGCCGCTTCCCGGCACGAATCGCGTGGGGGCTCTTGGTCGCGATCAGCGTTGCCAGCTCCATGGCCGCAGCGTGCGGATCGTCGGCCATGTGGGTGGCCAGCCCGATGTCGACAGCCTCCGGACCGTTGACCTCACGGCCCGTCCAGATGAGTTCCTTTGCGTTGTCGGCGCCGATCAGGTTCGGGAGCAGCGACGTGATCGTCATATCCGGGCTGATGCCCCAGCGAATCTCGAGCACGGACATGCGCACGTCGGGCGTGACAAACCGAATGTCGGCTCCGACGGCGAGCTGGCAGCCGGCGCCGAAGGCCACGCCATGCACCGCGGCGATCACCGGCATCGGCAACTGATGCCAACCCCAGACGGCCTGCTGCGCATGATGCGTCACGTGGTCGCGGTCGGGTTCGACGCGCCCGATCGAGCCCGTGCTGTTCGACTCGTCTCCGCCGACACCGCCGGCCATTGCCTGGAAGCCCGAGAAGTCGAGGCCGGCGCAGAATGATGGGCCGTTGCCGGACAACACCACGGCGCGCACACCATTGTTGTCGGCAAGGTCGTCGGCCGCCTCGACCAGGGCAGCGAACATGCGGCCGTCCATCGCGTTCATCTTGTCGCCGCGATCCATGCGGACATCGGCGACACCGTCGACAATATCGACGTTGATGCGTTCACTCATTCGGCACCTCCTGGTGCGAGGGCGGCGAGGACGCGGTCATCGACCGCACCCTGGCCGCTTTCGGGGTGGAGCGGGTGAACACAGACGTGAGTCGCGCCCGCGTCGGCGTGTTCGGTGAGCCGCTCCTCGATCTTGTCGGCATCGCCCCAAGCGATCAGACCGTCGACCAGCTTCTCGCTGAGACCGTCGATGTCGTCTTCGGTGAAGCCCATCTTCAGCCAGGCGTTTCGGTAGCCGGGAGCGCGGGAGTAGAACTTCAGCACCTTGGCGCCGGTCTCGCGGGCCTGCGCGGCGTCGTCGGTGAGCATGACCTTCTGCTCGACGAACAAGCCGGCGTCCGGCCCCATGACCTCTCGCGCCATTGCCGTGTGTTCGGGCGTGGTGTTGTAGGGATGCGCTCCGTCGGTTCGTTCAGCCGCGAGCTCGAGCATCTTCGGCCCGAGAGCAGCCAGCACCCGCGGGACGGGATTGTCCGGCGGGACCGAGGTGTAGAGCGCACCGTCCATCACATCGAGGTAGGTGCGCAGGAACGACAGCGGCTTGTCGTATTCGATGCCGCGGACCTTGTTGACGATTGCGGGGCTCGACACGCCGAGTCCGAGCGTCATACGTCCGCCGGTCTGTTCGGCAACGGTGTTGGCACCCTGCAGCATCACCCCTGGGTGACGGTTGTAGATATTGGCGATTCCGGTGGCAAGGCCGAGCGATGTCGTCGACGCTCCGACCGCGGCGAGGAGAGCGAACGGATCACGTCCGAAGGTCTCCCCCACCCAGAAAGTGGAGTACCCGAGCTCCTCGAGACGTGGTCCGAGTGCCCGAATCTCTTGTCCGCTGAGCCCTTCGGGCGCCAGCCACACTCCTCTATCAACTGTTGCCATGACGCGAACGTCCCCTCTGCCGGTTCGACAGAGGGGACGCTAGCGCTCGTTCAGTTCTCCCAGCGATCTGGGAAATCAGTAGCGGTAGTGCTCCGGCTTGTAGGGGCCATCGACGGGGATACCGAGGTAGTCGGCCTGATCGTCGCTGAGCTGCGTGAGCTTGACGCCCAGGGCATCCAGGTGGAGTCGGGCCACTTCCTCATCGAGCGACTTGGGCAGCACATGGACACCCATCTCGATCGACTCGGCGTTGGCGTGGAGCTCGATCTGCGCCAACACCTGGTTGGTGAAGGAGCACGACATCACAAAGCTCGGGTGGCCGGTGGCGTTGCCGAGGTTCAGTAGGCGACCTTCCGACAGCACGATGACCGAGTGGCCGTCGGGAAAGACGAACTCGTCGACCTGCGGCTTGATGTTGATGCGCTGAACATCGGACATCTTGAGAATGCCGGCCATGTCGATTTCGTTGTCGAAATGGCCGATGTTGCCCACGATCGCCTGATGCTTCATCTTCGCCATATGGCCGGCGAGGATGATGTCCTTGTTGCCGGTGGTGGTGATGAAGATGTCGGCCTTGTCGAGCACGGCTTCGAGGGTGTTCACCTCATAGCCGGTCATCGCCGCCTGCAGCGCGCAGATCGGATCGACCTCGGTGACGATGACTCGTGCGCCCTGGCCGGCCAGCGACTCGGCGCAGCCCTTGCCCACATCGCCGAAGCCACACACAACCGCGACCTTGCCGCCGATCATGACATCGGTGGCACGGTTGATGCCGTCGATCAGTGAGTGGCGACAGCCGTAGAGGTTGTCGAACTTCGACTTGGTGACGGAGTCATTGACATTGATCGCCGGGAACAGGAGCTCACCGGTTTCCATCATCTGGTAGAGGCGATGCACGCCGGTGGTGGTCTCTTCGGACACGCCGCGGATGCCAGGCGCGATGCGAGTGAAGAAGTCGGCATCGCGGCCCGCGATGTCGCGTACGCGGTCGAGGAACACACCCCATTCCTCAGAGGCGTCTTCTTCGGTCTCCGGGATGGATCCGGCCTTTTCGTATTCGAGACCCTTGTGGACGAGCATCGTGGCGTCGCCGCCGTCGTCGAGGATCAGGTTGGGGCCACCACCGTCGGGCCAGTGGAACAGCTGTTCTGTGGCCCACCAGTACTCCTCGAGTGTCTCGCCCTTCCAGGCGTAGACGGGAGTGCCGTTGGGGTTGTCGACGGTGCCGTCGGGACCAATGGCGATCGCCGCGGCAGCATGGTCCTGGGTGGAGAAGATGTTGCAGCTCACCCAGCGCACGTCGGCACCGAGCGCAGTGAGCGTCTCGATCAGGACGGCGGTCTGCACGGTCATGTGCAACGAACCGGCGATTCGGGCCCCGGCGAGCGGCTGCTCGTCGGCGTACTTGCCCCGGAGAGCCATGAGGCCGGGCATCTCGTGCTCCGCGAGGCGGATCTCTTTGCGGCCGAATTCGGCCAGGCTCAGGTCGGCGACCTTGTAGTCGCTCGTACTGCGGTCATCAGCTGTCAGTGCCACTGGGGCGCTCCTAGTTCGTAAGTGTGTTGGGAGAGCAGGCCGGGGTCAGCTGACACCATCTCGGAACAGCCCGCAGCGCACGAGTGTACGACCCAGAATCGCTCGCAGCTATGGGGCGGAAGTCCTAGTGCTCACCGGTTGCCGCCACACCCGCGCCGGCCCGGAAGATCGTGGCTCGCCCGGAGATTTCCACCGGGCCGTCCTCGGCCGGCACCCACGCCGCTGTCCCGCGATCCAGGGTGTGGTCGAGACAGTCGGCGCTGCCGTCGATGCACAGCAGGATGTGAGGGCCAGAGGGAAGAGTGGTCGCGCCGTCCACCTCGATGCGATCGAGCGAGAAGTCCGAGATCGGGACGCGATAGCTCACCACACCGTCGATGGACTTCGGGCGTTGCACCTTCGGGATGATCGCGGTCGCGTCGACCACCTCGAGGAGAGTTGCGACATCGACGTGTTTCGGCGTGAGGCCCCCGCGCAGCACATTGTCGCTGCTGGCCATTACCTCGACCGCGGTGCCTCGAAGGTACGCATGGAGGTTGCCGGCGCCCAGAAAGAGCGCCTCCCCCGGCTGCAACGTGAGGTGGTTGAGTAGGAGGGCGATGACGACTCCGGCATCGCCCGGATAGGCACCGCCGAGCTTCACGGCCATCTCGCGCTCGGCTGCAAACGGGGCATCGTCGGTGGTTCGACACGCGCCCACCACGGCTTCGACCAGCGCGGCCGCTCGGCTCGATTCGAGAGTGAGGAGTGTCTCGAGCAGCCCGCGCATCCCGGCCGGACTCGAGTCGGCCTGCATCGCGTTGCGGATCATGTCGAGCGCCGGCGTGTCGATCGTTGCAAGCAACTCGAGCGTTCGGGCCGGCTCACGGAAACCGCACAACGCCTCGAATTCGCTCAGCGCGCAGACTAATTCCGGCTTGTGGTGGCGGTCCTTGAACGAACGATCGGCCGCGTCGATAGGTACACCGGCGGCCTCCTCGCGATCGAACCCGGCCGCGGCCTCGGCGCTCGACGGGTGGGCCTGGAGCGATAGAGGCTCAGCCGCGGCGAGAACCTTGAGAAGAAATGGGAGGTTGGCGAAGTCACGGGCGAGAGCGGGCCCGAGCGATGCGTTCGGGTCGGCCGCGATCAGTGCATCGAGGGGTTCGGCATCAGGGCCGACCAGCGCGGGGGCACTCGGGTGCGCTCCCAGCCAGAGTTCGGCCACCGGGTCAGAAGTCACCGGGCGCCCGATCAACTCAGGAATGGCGGTGGTGGATCCCCACGCATAGTTGCGTACGACGCCCTCGATGATCTCCAAGGTGGGCTAGTCCTTTGTGCGTCGAACCAGTGCCGCCGCCACGGCATCGGCCTGCAGAACCAGGTCGAGCAGTTGAGCGAGGGGGCCATCGCCCTCGGCCTTGAACGTGTGGATCTCGTCGAACTTGCCAGCCAGGAGGGCCACACCGCCGTCGAGACCCTCGGGCTCGAAGTCGTGGCGCAACACGATGAGTACGGCGCCGTCGGTCGTGGCTTCGGACAGGCGAACTCCGGTGGCGACATCCGCCGCGCCCGTCGGTAGCCGCCGGCGAACCGCGGCCACTCCCCCGACGCGGTCGATCTCTTGCACCCATCGCCGAGCGGCGTGCTTTCCCATCGCTCCGGCACCGGTCACGAGAGCGATTCGTCCGGGCAGCACAGCAGCCAGTCCCTCGATCGCACCGAGATCGTCGTCGAGGGCGGCGTGGCGCGCTTCGAGTTGCGTGGCCACGCCGGAGATCGCTCGGCTCATCCCATCAGCGAGACCGAGCCGCTCGAGCAGCACCAGTACGGGCACGATGGACACGCCGAGGCCGGCGGCCGGACCTGCCTCGGCATCGACAGGGACGATAGGAGCATCCCACTCGACGAATGCGTCGCCGAGCGGACCGCCGGACGTGACCGCAACGAGCCGGGCCCCGGCATCGCGGGCTTCGCGGGCAGCCGCGAGGGTGGCCTGCTCATCTCCCGACGGCGACAAGGCGATGGCCAATGTGGAGCCGTCGACCCAACCGGGGCAACGGGCGCCCGTGGCGACTACCGGTACCGAGCCGCGCAGCTCGCCGATGGCTTCGATCACATCAGCCGCGACACGGCCGCCACCCACTCCGAGAATCGCGACATTGGCGATGCCGTCGCGGTCGGGCAGGTTGTCGACATCGGCGGCCGCGACTGCCGCGTCGCGAACCTGATCCGGCAGGTGTCGCAGCGCGTCGAGCAACTCCTCGGCGGACAAAGCTCGGCCTAAGCCTCGAACGTCGGCGCAACTCCGTCCGCGTCCGCCTTCGCAACAAGGCGAGCGTGTTCGGTGTCATCGATGTCGTCGGCCTCGTCGGGGAGCATCACCGGGATGTCGCCTTCGTGGATGCGGTAGCGCTTCTGAAGCCGCGGGTTGTACAGCGAGTCCTCGTCAGCGAAATAGAACAGCGGCCCCTTGTCGATGGGGCAGGCAAGGATCTCGAGGAGCCGGGTGTCGAGAGTCATTTTGTTCCTCCAGGTGGAACGGGTGACCAACAGTCAATCAGGAAAGGGACCCGATCGGGTCAGGCGAAGTGCGCCACTACCTCGTCGACTCGCTTCGATACTTCGTCTTCGGTGCCCGCCTCGAGGTTGAGCCGCAAGAGCGGTTCGGTGTTGGACGCCCTCAGGTTGAACCACCAGTCGCCGAAATCGACGGTGAGCCCGTCCATCCGATCCTGGTCGGCTTCGCGATAGGCCGCGGCGACGCGCTCGATGACGACCGCCGCGTCATCGACGGTGGTGTTGATCTCACCCGATGCGGCATAGCGGTCGACCGTCGAGACCAGATCGGCGAGACCGGCGGGGTGATTGCCCAACGCCTCGAGCACGACGAGGGCCGCAATGATCCCGCTGTCGGCCCGGAAGTTGTCTCTGAAGTAGTAGTGGCCGGAATGTTCCCCGCCGAACACGGCGCCCGTTTCGGCCATGACCTGCTTGATGAACGAATGACCGACACGAGTTCGCACCGCAGTGCCCCCGCCCTCGGCGACGACTTCGGGCACGGTCTTCGAGCAGATCAAGTTGTGGATCACGGTGGCACCGGGCTCGCGAGCGAGGATGGAGCGAGCGACCATCGCGGTGGTCAGTGAGCCCGAAATCGCACGAGCGGTCTCGTCGACCAGGAACACCCGGTCGGCATCGCCGTCGAAGGCAAGCCCGATATCGGCTCCGGTGGCCAGGACACGGGCCATCAGATCCTTCTGGTTCTCTGGCTGGATCGGGTCGGCCGGGTGGTTCGGAAAAGTGCCGTCGAGCTCGGGATACATGTGGTCGATCTCGAACGGCAGGCCCGTCATCACGGCGGGAACCACCAGGCCACCCATGCCGTTGGCGGTGTCGGCGACCACCTTCAGGGGCTTCAGCGCGGCGACATCGACGAACGAGCGCACGTGTTCGACGTAGCCGTCGAGCATGTTCCGTTCGGTCCGTGAACCTTGTTTGCCGGTCGGGTCGGGCCCGGCCTTCGCCATTTCCTTGATCACGTCGAGTCCGCTCTCACTGCCGATCGGAGCGGCCTTGGCAAGACACATCTTGATGCCGTTGTAGCCCGCCGGATTGTGTGAGGCAGTGAAGACCGCTCCCGGCATCTCGAGCACGCCCGAGGCGTAATACATCATGTCGGTCGCACACAGACCGGCGTCGACCACGTCGACCCCGTGATCCATCGCGCCCTGTCCGAAGGCCGACGCGAACTCTTCGCCGTCAGGGCGCATGTCACGGCACACGAGGACGGATGTCTCGCCCTGATCGGTCACAAACCGCGCAAACGCTCCGCCGATCGCCTTGGCGCCGTCGGCGTCGAGCTGGTCGGGCACGGTTCCCCGGACGTCGTAGGCCTTGAATATCGCGTCGAAGTCAGTGGTCACGTGAGGAATCTACTTTCGAGGGAGCAGGGCTGTCTTGATGGGGCGCTCAGAGTCCGGACGACTCGGTCGCCGGCGGCTCGACCCCCATCGGCACGGCGCCGGCGGAGATCGAGGGATACCCACCGCGCAAGGCGATGCGGCGAATCCGCAGGATGTCGAACCCGACCCCCAAGCCGTCGCGCACGGCGCGGACGGTCGATGTCTCGCTGTTGACGACTTCGACCGCGACTTCCTTGAGAGAGAACCCGTAGCGCTCGACGAGATGGAGAATCTCGATGTCGAACGCGAAACCGTCGACCTGCCCCGCTCCCAACACGACGCCGGCAACGTCGGATCGAAACGCTTTGCACCCGCACTGCGTGTCGCGGTAGTTCCCGAGCAGCAGCAGGTTCGTGGCCATGTTGACGACTCGACTCCCGAAGGAGCGCAGCGCCGAGGTGCCCACCAAGGTCGCCGAGTCGTTGTCGTGGCGGTTGCCGATCACCACGTCCCAGCCCGACTCGATCGCATCGAGCATCGGGAGCAACTGCTGCGGCGCGTAGGCGAGGTCGGCGTCGGTGAAGGCAACGGTGCGACCGTGGGCTGCAGCGACGCCGGCACGGACCGCGGCGCCCTTGCCTCGATTCTTTGACAGCACGACGACCTGATCGGCACCCGCCTCTCGCGCGGCTGAGGCCGTGGTGTCGGGCGAACCGTCGTCGACCACCACGATCTCGAGGTCGCCGGCGCGATCCAGTGCACTCAGCTCCGCACGAATCCGGCCGACGGTCTCGGCGATGCGACTCTCCTCGCGAAAGGCGGGAACCACGACGGAGAGTCGGGCCGACCCCAGCGGGGCAGGCCGATTGGACGGGTGGTCCTGCTCTCGTTGCACCGCCCGAAACAACACAAGCCGATGAGCGAAGGCGCGCAGCAACGCAGCAACACAAAGCGCTACGAGCTTCGCCAGCGCCGGGGCCAACGAGCCAAGGGTCACGAAGAGGGCGAAGTCGACGGCACCGGCCGCGAGCGCGACGCTGAAGAAGACCGGCGGCTGCCGGATCCAACGGTCGAGTTGATCCCCCCGCAGTGTCACTCGTGAGTGAAGGGTCCACGACGACACCGCCGCGATGGTGAGGGCGACGAGATTCGCCACTCCGCGAGCGAGTCCGGCCTCGGTGAGCCCAACCGCCAGGCCGTAGTCGATTGCCGTGGCGGCGAGGCCCACCAGCGCAAACCGGCCGGGGGCGGGACGCCCGGTGTTGCCCTCAGACACTCGGTGGACGGTCACCGCGAGACGATGTCGTCCGGTGACGGCGGAGCGTCCGCTCGATCGAGCGCGTCGAGCACGAGACGGGCCGGGCCGAGAACGCCGGACCGAAACACGGCGGATCGGGCCAGCTTCGGTAGAGCGGCGAACAACAAGACGACGATGCCGACGACCGCGGGGCCCCACACCACGATCGACTCCAGCAACTTGTCGGCGCCCGGCCGGAGACTGTCAACAAAGAGAACTGACGCCAAGAACAAGATCACCGACCACCCCACCAGGACGAGCGAGCCGCCGAGCGAGACGAGCCCGCTTCGTTCGAGCTTCGAGATGTCGACTTCGAGCGCGGTGATCTCGCTTCGACCGGTGATGCCGGCGCGCACATCGTCGAGCACACCATGGCGCGAAGGAAGCGGATCGTTTTCTCCGGTGAGATCCCACAACGCCTCGGTTCCTCGCCAGCGCGGCAGCCGCCGACTCATGAAGGCGGCGATGACTCCCAGGATGGTCAGTCCGAGGGCGATCATCTCGATGTTGGACCGGCCGTAGGTGAGTTCGACACTCGTGTCGGTCGGAATGACCACCATCAGGTTGGGGGCGACGCGGTAGGGGCCATCGGCGCCCGAGACCTCCCAGTTGGGGAAGTAGCTCGCCCGCACCAGCACGGGAAGGCCGACCTCGTCGACCTCGAATCGAATGGCCGCGGTGTCGGTTTCGATGTTCGATACCTGCGCGACTTCGGAGTCGACGCGCTCAAGCCACTGGTCGGTCTGGGCCGCGAGCGTCCGCATGTCTCGAACGCGATCCTCGTTGCGCGGCACCGGCTCGGGCGTGCCGGCCTCGGCGGCAGCGAGTCGATCGACTTCGAAAGACGCGAGGTAGGCCTCCTCCTCGGCGGCGAGAATCTCGTCGACCGACGAGGTCGGCCATGCGGCCGGTCCGTCGGCGGCAACCAGCGGCGTGTCGTGGCCGCTCTCCCACCAGGCAACCGTCGGCACCAACCACTCCTCTCCGCCGGCGTCGGCGCCATCGACGACGACCGGGAGGTGGTCGAGCCCCTCCACGACCGACTGATCGTCGATCATGAAGATCACCCAGGGCCCGCTGGTCGCGATTTCCGTGATGTCGTCCTGCGCTCGGGCTTGCGCGATGGCAGCCTCGGTCGATGCCATGTAGTAGCGGACACCCATAGTGCGGAGTCCGGCGACCCCCTTGTCGACATCGAGTGGGGAGTACGGCATGTCGCGCATGGCTCGAGAAGGCCCGCTCGAGAGCTCGGACTGCAAGAGGAAGTGGTAGGGCGTGGTCGCCGACGCCTCAAAGTAGAGACCCTCCATCGAGCCGATGCAGCCATCGGTCCAATGTGGCAACAGCATGGGAGCCATGGGCGTGCCGTAGCTGCCGAGTCGGTCGCCCTCGTATTCCCACAGCGATTGTCCGCATCCGAAGCGGGGATCTCTACCGATCTGGTCCATCGTCGCGACCAAGTGGCGATACTCCTCAGCCGCCGGCCGCGCCTCGTAGCCCGTGAAGTTGTAGCGCATCCAACCCGGCCCCAGATTGAGTTGACTCGTGCCGAGTTCGGCCCAATCGAAGCCGAACTCGTGCACGCCCTCGTCGACGTAGACCACGCCGTGCGGGAACGACCGCAGAGGGAAGGCGAGCACCGTGATGATCACCAGCGCTGCGAGTGCTGCGGGACCACCCGCCATGGCGGTCGGCCGATTGTGACGTATGGCGTCGGCGCTGCGGAGGAAATCACCGAAGAGCCGGGCCAACTCTGAGATCGCGATGCCGGCGAGCAGGTAGACCGAGAGGTAGTAGAACGGCAGGATCCGGACGTTCCAGAGGCGACCCTCCGGCAACAGCAGGAACAGGCCCGCGAAAAACCCGGCCGTGAGAGCGAAGGCCATACCGAGCCGCACTCGACGCAGCCCGCAGATGAGCGCGCCGAGAATTGCCAACACCACGAACACCTGCAGGACCGGTTGGTTGACCAGGAAGTTCTGCCCCCCGAAGTTTCCGCTGCGTGACCACAAGGCCTTGACGTATTCGCGTTCCTTCCCCCAGCCCATGTCGTTGAGGTACTTGGTGTTCCATGCAAACGGCAGCACCCAGAACGCGGCCAACAACCCGGCCAGAGGACCGGCCACCAACACCCACGACACTTCGCGTTTGCCGACGCGCAGGACAAACAGGGAGGCCGCGACAACCGCGGCGAAGATGCCCGCGAAAAGATGCGTCAGCCCGGCCAGCGCAACGAGCGCCGCACCGATGACGCGGTACTTGCCGGTTCTCATTCCCCGAGCGGCGAACCCCACCGAAAGCACCGCGATCGACAGACCCATCGAGAACGCGAACTCGCCCGCCATTGTGGACATGACGTTGCCGCCATAGATGTTGTAGGAGCGGTCGAACAGGAATGGCAATGTCATCACCGAGAGCAGTGCCGGACCCGGAAACGCCAGGTCGCCCAGCTTGCCGGCCGCAAACGCCGCGAGCGGCAAGGTGATCACGCCCGAGATAGCAACCATTTTCATGGCAACGCCGTAGGGAATGGGCACGACGAGGATGCAGGCGATGACCGCCAGAGCGGTGATGATGCTGCGCCAGCGGCCTGAGGTGCGGGCCAGATGGTACGTCAGCGACCCGACCGCCATCGGCAGAACGATGCCCGACACGACGAGGTCGAGCGAGGCGTCGTTGTAGGTGAAGGGATCGAGCGGCGACCACGGAAGGATCCTCTCGGGGTCCAGCTGCCGCCCGTCGTAGCGCCACGACAGCGCAATGCTGAGAACTCCAACCGCGAGGCCGACGACCCTCCCGAGCACGGGATCGAGGCGGCAACGGCGGCAGATCTCGCTCGCGGCGAGCACGATCCCGATCAAGGCGTAGAAGTCGCTGTCGATCGCGAGCGGACCGATCGAGAACTCGAGACCGACGTTGACCATCACGATCGCGAGCGAGGGCACGATCATGTAGAAGGTGAACGCGGGAAAGCCCGCGTACCAGTCGGGCGACCAGCCGGTCAGGCGCAGGTTCGGCAGCAGTTCCTCGCGCAAGAACTTGGGAGCCCACACATGAGCGCCCATGTCGCCCCCGGTCGGGGTCGAATCGACGAACCAGGCCCACGGCGACATGGTCCAGACAAGGAACAACATCACCAACCCGACGATCCCGGCGGTGAACCATCGCCGGCCATCCAGGAGGTTGGGGCGCGGCGATGCCGGCCGCTCGGGAGAGGACGTGGTCATGACGCCCCCATCGTGCCACTCACGGGACGCCTTCCGGTGACGGGCGAGATCGGCGTCAGGTTCGGTAACGGGCGCGGCGCGCCTCGGGCTGCCCCAGGTCGCGGATCACGCCGTCGAGGTTGGTCAGCCGACCGTCGACTTGCCACCAGCGACGGTCGCACTTGGCGCAGCTGCACAGCGTTCGCTCGCCGGCGCCGACGTTGATCATGATCTGCACCAAGGGTGCGCTGCACGCCGGGCAGGCGCTCGCACCTGCAGTTTCCGCGCCTTCTGCGTTCGACATGTGCATCGTTCCCCGTGTGATCCGTCGCCTCTCCTTCGGCGCGGAGGGTGAGGGAATGAGGAAAGACGGAAGGGAATATCACGGAGCGTGGCAGCTTTGAACGCGTTCAGTAGATCTCGCGCAGTACCGCCACGACGGCAGTGGCGTTGAACCCGAGGTGGATCCATATCGCCGTGCCGAGGCGGCCAGTGCGGTGATAGCCGAGCGCAGCCACCGTGCCGATGAGGAACAGCCCCGGAAACTGAAGGAGTTGCAGATGTGACGCCGCGAAAATCGCCGACGACGCGACGACGGCGACAGGCAGTGCGAGCCCGTGGGCGCGCTCCATGTCGAAGATCCCGCGAAACAGCAGACCTCGAAACACGATCTCCTCGGCCAACGGCGCACCGATCACGACCATCAGGAGCAGCGCGGCAACCGCCATGGGCGTATCGGCCAGGGCGATCAGGTTGAGGGCGGGCTCTTCGAGGTCCTGTTCGTCGATGACATCAGACAGAGGCCAGTAGAGCAGCGGAACCAGTACGAGCTGGGCGAGCACGCCGATGCCCACCCCGACCGGAATGTCGACGGGGCGCATCCCCCAGCCCATGTCGCGTCGCCAATCGAGATCTCGCAGTCGTGAGGCCAGGTACGGGACCCCGATGAACCCGGCCCAGAGCGGCAGATTGACGGCGAGCAGGACGACCATCGGAATGCGATTGTGGTCGAGACTCAGGTCGAGGCCGTACTGGCCGGCAACTCTCCCCCAGTCGCTTCCCGTGGCCGCCGACACGTCGAAGTCCCATCCACCGGCGACGACAATGCCGCCGCCGATCAACTGGGCGAGGATGAATCCCGCGCCGAGCGCGACGATGGCGAGCACGATGCGCCAGCTCGGAGCCGGCACCTGAGGCGACGCGTCCACTACCCGGCGTAGCGCAGCCGATGGACCGGTGCGAGGTCGCGACGGTCGCTCAGATCCCAACCCTTCGGCGGCTGGGTGCGATCGGCGTGGGGAGCACACAGATCGTGGTTTGCCGGCGAGTCCTCGGAGCGGAGATCGTCGAGCCACACCGTGCGTTGCGCGTAGACGTAGGACAATGTCGTCGCGGCAGGGCGACCACAGCCAGGACGAGCGCAACGGCGGTTCACAAAGGGAACCGTAGTTGCCGATGACAAAGAAGACGGGGACCGCTGCAACCGCTCGCACCCGTCACAGGTCTACCCTCTATCTATGGCGCCCAATCCTCCTCCGCCCCCTCCCCCGCCGCCCCGCGACGGCGACAAGCCTGGCGGAATGTCGCGCCCGGAGCCCACGGGTTGGTCGCGCTACGCGATCTGGATACTGCTGGGTTCGGTGCTCGCCATCTTCGCGGTCACGACCCTGCTGCCCAACGACGACCGCGAGTCGGTCGACTACTCAGCGTTTCTCGATTCGGTCAACCGCGGCGAGGTGACCGAGGCCGTCTACGACAACAACAACGGCGGCATCGACTTCACCACCGCCACCGACGAATTCCACACGGTCGGTCCGATCCCGTTGCCCGATGAGGACAGCGCCGTCATTCGAGACTTGACGATCCTCGAGTTCAAGACCCCACAGCCGAGCTTTTGGACCTCGGTCCTGCCGCTCTTCCTGCCGATCATGCTCATCATCCTCTTCTTCGTGTGGATGCAACGCCGGGCGCAGGGCCAGATGGGCAACATCATGTCGATCGGGCGCAGCAAGGCGAAGACCTATTCGACCGAGCGACCCGGCACCACGTTCGACGATGTCGCCGGCTACGACGGCGTCAAGCTCGAGATCACCGAGGTCGTCGACTTTCTGAAGCATCCCGAACGCTTCGCTGAGATCGGCGCCCGTATCCCCAAGGGCGTGCTGCTCGTCGGGCCTCCCGGTACCGGCAAGACACTGATCGCCAAGGCGGTCGCGGGCGAGGCCGGCGTGCCCTTCCTTTCCGTGACCGGATCGGACTTCATGGAGATGTTCGTCGGCGTCGGCGCGAGCCGCGTCCGCGATCTGTTCGACTCGGCCCGCAAGATGGGCAAGGCCATCATCTTCATCGACGAGATCGACTCGATCGGCCGCAAGCGCGGCGCCGGACTCGGTGGCGGACACGACGAACGTGAGCAGACCCTCAACCAGATGCTCGCCGAGATGGACGGATTCGAGGCGACGGAGGGCATCGTGATGATGGCCGCCACGAACCGACCCGACATTCTCGACCCGGCGCTGCTGCGCCCTGGCCGCTTCGACCGCCAAGTGATCGTGCCACTCCCCGAACTCGAGGATCGCAAGGCCATCCTCACGGTCCATCTGAAGGGCAAGCACACCGGCGACGACGTCGATGTCAACGTGATCGCCCGTGGCGCTCCCGGCATGTCCGGTGCCGATCTCGCCAACCTCGTCAACGAGGCTGCTCTGTTCGCCGTTCGTCGCGGTGGCGACACCGTCACCGCAGCCGACTTCGACGCCGCCCGCGATCGCGTGCTCCTCGGTATCGAGCGTCAGTCGATGGTGCGTACCCAGGAGGACCTCGAGCGCACCGCCTATCACGAGGCTGGTCATGCTCTCTGTGCTGCAGTGCAGGAGGGTCACGACCCGGTCCACAAGGTCTCGATCATCGCCACCGGCATGGCGCTCGGCGTCACTATGACGCTCCCCGCGGAAGACCGTCACACAATGGACAAGACCGAAGCCGAAGAGCGGATGGTCATGGCCATGGGTGGACGCGTCGCAGAGTCGCTCGTGTTCGACGAGTACTCCTCGGGCGCCGCCAACGATCTCCAACAGGCCACCGGAATCGCCCGACGAATGGTGACCGAGTGGGGCATGAGCGAAGTCGTCGGACCCATGTCGTTGTCTGATAGCGGGCCTGTGTTTCTCGGCGAAGACATGATGCAGTCGAAGTCGTATTCCCCCGACACCGCTCGCCTCATCGACGACGAAGTCCGCCGCATCCTCGTCGACATGGAAGACCGGTGCGAGGTGCTGCTGATCGAGTACCGCAACGGACTCGATCTCATCGCCCGAGCGCTGCTCGAGCACGAGACGATCTCTGGCCAGGAAGTGTCGCGTCTCATCGACCTCTCGATTTCCGGGCCGGCCGTCGCCGAGCCTCAGGCGCAGCCGGCCGAAGTCGTCGGCCTCGACGACGCCTGACAATGGACCGGGTTCTCCTGGTTCTCGGTGGTATCGCCATTGCCGGCGCCGTTGCCGCACTGCTCGGTCGAAGGACCGCGGCTCCGGCCGCCAACACCCACCACATTCCCACGCAGCTCGATCGTGCCGACTTCGGACGTCCTGATGCGCCGTGGCTCGTTGCCGTGTTCACCTCTGCCACTTGCGACACCTGCGCCGGTGTGTGGGAGCGGGCACAGCTCGTGGAAAGCGACCAGGTGGCGGTCGTCGAGCTCGAGGTCGGAGCCGACAAGTCGCTCCACGATCGCTACAAGATCGACGGGGTCCCCACGTTGGTGGTCGCCGACTCCACGGGCGAGGTGAAACGGGCGTTTCTCGGCCCGATGACCGCCACCGACCTCTGGGCCGCAGTGGCCGAGGTCCGCGAGCCGGGTTCCGTGCCGCCCGACTGCCACACGGGCGAAATCTAGGACAGCGGTATCGGGACCGACCCGCTCACGAGCGCGACCATCTGCGCATGGAGCGACACATCGGCGAATTCCCGGCCCACCACCACCGGGCCTGATGCCTCCACCACGGCAATCGGACGGCCGCCTCCGAGCTCCTCGGACGAGATGACCGCCCGTCGTAACGCCCCGAGCTCCACGTCGGCGACGAAGGAGAGTTCACCGTCGACCAGCACCGACACGGTGGCGCTCGAGATCCCCACCGGCGACGGGTTGTAGATCACGATGCCGCCCGCGTCGGCTTCGAGCGGGGCGACCCACCGAGTGGCTGCAGAGTCAGCCCCGACGGTTGCCGAAATATTCGTGACTCTGCCCTCGCCGAGCGCCAGCGCGCTCTCGCTGATCACCGCGACGGGGAGTCCGGTGAGCGATCGCGCCACGATCGACATCGACTGCACGCCCTCGAGACGACTTTCGTCGGCAAACGGAACCTGCACGGCCCGACCGGGACGGATCGTGAGCAGCACGGGATCGAAGAAGACATCGCCATCGGCCACGATCTCGAGGTCGACTTCAGCGGTCTCGGTTCGAGACGGGTTCACGACCGTGACCACGTCGTCACGCTCGCCCCGGTGCACCACCGGCAGAAACCAAACCGGAGCGGCATCGGCGGTTGCCGGTGTGACGGCCAGACCGGACACCGACTCGTTCTGCACGATCTGTAGTCGCGAGATCGCGACGCGGCCAGCGACCACGTCGATGACGGCACTCACCCGGCTGGCGACCGTGACTTCGTCGGTGAGATCGATGGCGGTGACGCGACGAGCGGGAGCGACCACGCCGGAGAGTGAGTCGGCGCCCACGTCGGAGTCGAACCGGATGTCGAGCACAGCGTCGTCGAGGAAGGGATTGAGGACGAGCAAGACCATCTGCTCGCCGAACTGATCCTCTCGCGTCGCGCCCGAGGCGACGATCCAGGAGGTCGCGGTGCGTGAATGGCACGGCGCGCGATCAATGTCGAGCGGATCGCCGATCTCGGACTGGGATCCGGTGTAGGTCTGTTCGACGATGAGATCGCCGCTTCGGACCTCGACGACCGCGCCGATCCAGTCGGACTCCGGCGCCAACTCGGCAAGGCGGACGAGCCGGCGTTCTCCGACCTCGACCACTTCTGTGACCTCTCGCGCATCCGGGCCGCCGCCGCTTCGCACACCGGCGACCACCGCCGATGCCGGCTCCGAGCCGACGTTGATCAGCTCGAGGGTGACCTCGGCGGGCCCGGTCGGACTCGACCCTCCCGGGCAGAACCACACGCCGTTGTCGACCTCGGTGGGCACGCCGCTGAGCGAGACCTCGCCAACGGTAGGGGTCGGACGATCGCGGTCATCGACGACAAACGCGACAACGAGCGACGCGATGACCGCGCCGATGACGAGGATGCGGGCGAGCCTCATCGAGACCCTCCCCGCGCGCTGATCAACTGGCGTGTCGAGAAGCCGAGCGCGGCGAGCAACGCGAGAATCTGGAGGATCATCGCCGCCTGGCGCCAGAGTGGCGTGTCGTAGCGCAGCGATGCCTCGCCCGACCGATCCGGAAGGAACGCGGTTGCCCAACCGAGACTGCGTCGCCGGCCCGTGCGTTCACCCTCCACTTGCAGCTTCCACCCTGTATCGGGGGTTTGGCCGAGGTAGACCTCGACGCCTTCAGGAATCGCTCCCGTGAGGTCGCTGTCTCGGCCGGCCAAGACCCCGACGGTTCCCGTGAGCGGAGCGACAGCAAGATCGGCCAAAGCGTCGCGACCGTCGTCGAACCCCGGAGTCGCCGCGGCCCGAACGCTTGTCCACTCGGCGTTAACGTAGACCGACATCGCGGTGTTGAGGCCCTCGAGTCGCCGGAGATCGAGCTGGCGAGACAACGAATCAGCCACGAGCGGTTCGATCGGCACTCCCTCACCACTGAACGGAGCCGGAGCGATGCGATCGAGAACCACGATGTAGCGCACGCCCAGACCCCCGAGCGTGCGACCCAGGCGCATCGTCTCACCTGCGAACGCAGCGTCGAGGGCCGACTCGATCAGTTCGGCTGAGCCCGCATCGGCAGGAACACCGGAGTCGGCAACCACCGGGACCCCGTCGAAACTCGCGGACCAGGCCAGTGAGTCAGTGAGCGGACGGCCTCCACCCGGCACGTTCTCCGGCGCGGCAATCCAGAGCACGCGATAGCTGCCCTCCGCGGCTGGATCGGCGAAGGGCAACGTGCCCTCGAAGTCGCCACGGGGAAGCTCCCACCGACCCGTCTCTGCCAGCGCGAGCGTCGGCAACGACGCGAGCGCCGCGCCGACAACCGCCAACGGCAACAACGCCTGTCGCCAACCGAAGCCGGCTCGCCGCATGTCGTGTTCGGCCACCGCCACCGCAGCGCCGGCGGTGAGCGCAACGCCGGCTGCGGCCGGGGCAAGGAGCAGCGTGGGGTCCGGTAGACCAAACGGAATCGCACCCCATGCCGCAGCCCATGCGAGGCCCCATGAGGCGAGTGCCACGATCCACCCTCGAGCGGCGAGAGCGAACCGCCACGAGCGTCCGACCAAGAGCGCCAACGCGAGCGGAACAACGAGAAGGTACGTCAGCGGTGCGACGCCGTTGCCGCCCACGCCGAATCCGACGATGTCTGACAGGGCAAGGTCGGACGCCTCGCCACTGCGACCATCGGCGAACGGAGTCCAGGAGAACCCGACGACCAGCTGGTCGAGCAATTGCGGCAAGACGAAGACGACGGCGACACCGGCGCCGAGTATGACGCTCCCGGCCATGCGCGGGAGGCCGCGCACGTGTCCGGTCAACAGGGCGGCCACGCTGAGGCCAGCGATCATCGGAACGACCAGGAGGATCACCGCTGGATCGAACAGCGCAGCGAGCCCGACCGCAGTGCCGAGCCCGGTCCCGACGCTCAGGATCGAACGCCATGGACCCGTGGTCGACCGAAATGGCGTCGTGGCTTCGCCATGGAGCAGCGCCGCGAGGATCCACGGAGCCGCGGCGTAGGAGTAGAGACCGGCGATCGAAGCCGACTCGATCGCCACCCACGGCAACGGCACCAGCGCATAGGCCAACATCGCACCGGTCTGAGCGCGTCGAGATCGAGTGACGACAAGCATCCGCCAGGCGCCCCACACACCGACGACCACCGGTCCGAGCACCCAGAGAAGGCGCACGAGCCCTGATGCCCCTCCCGACAGCCAGCCGAGGGCACCAAGCAAGAAAACTCCGGAGCGGGGGGTACCTGGGCCGCCCAGGTCACGATGGCGCCAACTGGTCCACCACTCGTCGACCAGAGCACCCGACGAGTCGCCGAACGACAGGAAATCACCGACCGCGGGAATTCCGTCAGCGATGAGAGCGCGACTGCCGAAGACCACGAACAGCGCCACGAGTGCCGCAGTCAGAGCTGCGATGCGGGCGGTGCCGGTGCGCAGCAGCGACCGCAGGTGCTCCTCATCGGTCCGTCGACCGATTTGGCCCCGCACAAAGGCGTTGATCCGAACGCTTCCGGTCTCCTGCAGCGCTCGGACGTCGGCATGTCGTGCCCGGATGAGTGGGCGAAGCTCGCTCCGACGCTGCCGAATCTCCGTCGACCGTCGAAGGTTCCACCCCCACGCAGAGAACACGTCGCGAACGTGAGCCAACCGTCCCGAGAGCAACGCGATCGCCATCTCGCCCAGCGCCAGCAGGGCCATGAGCGGAAGGGTCACCAGCAGCGAGAGTCGGCTTCCGGTGACCAGGACGGTGCGCAGCTGGTGCCGAGCGCGCGATCGGCGAATGTCGTCGATTCCAGTACGTCCGAGCAGATCCTCTCTGTGCCGAACTCGAGCATCGGGAACCACCATCACGCGTGCACCGAGCAGCTGCGCCCGCCAGCACAGGTCGATGTCTTCGCCCCGGTGAGTGATACCGGGGTCGAATCCGCCGAGCGTCTGAAACAGCCCACTGCGGATCAGCAGGCACGCCGACGGAACCGCGAAGACGTCGGCGACTCCGTCGAATTGCTCCTGATCGAGCTCGCCCGGGTCGATGACATCTGCCGCGACGCCGAAGCGGTCCACCGTGTAGGCGACGTGTTGGAGGCGCTCCGGTGAGTCCCAGTCGACCAACTTCGGTCCGGCGATACCCGCGTTGGAACGCAACGACTCGACCACGAGCTGACGCACCGCGTCGGACGCCAGTGCGATGTCGTCGTGACACAACAACACAAACGCCGGGTCGAGATCGGTGTCGAGGATGGTGTCGGCCGCGGCTGAGAACCCATCGGTGTCGCCCGCATCGAGCACCGAGGCCGACGGCAGAGCCGCGTGGACCCGCGCGTCGAGACCGCCACCGCCGCTCGCGTCGATGACCACGACCGAGAGTCTCGTGTAGTCCTGTGTCGCCAGGCTGTCGAGCGTCTCCTCGAACCAGTCACCGGGATCGTGGGCCACCACAACGGCAAGCACCGATGGCGTCGCGTCGCGAGGCGAGGAGTCGGGTTGGTCGGCCACGATCGTGCGAGGCTACCGCCCCGCTGTCGACGGGCGGGGCCACGTCAGAGCCGTTCCCGCCAGCGCAGGTTGAGACACCGGTGACCCAGCCGTAGAGTCATCGCCGATGCTCGGCTTTCAGGCGACACGCGCCTTCCCCGCTTCTACCGGCGCGAGCTGAAATGCGCGCCCTTGTGACAGGGGCCAACGGCTTCGTTGGAATCCACCTTGTCGATCACCTCCGAGCCTGCGGCGACGAAGTGATCGAGTCGGCTGTCGACATCACCGACCGAAGTCGTCTGGCTGAAGCCATCGCTGAGCAGCGCCCCGAAGTGATCTATCACCTGGCCGCCCAAGCCGACGTCGGCGGATCCTGGGCCTCACCGATTCCCACGCTGCGGGTCAACATCGAGGGCACGGTCAACGTGCTCGATGCTGCCGTCGCGGCCGGAGTGCAACGGGTCTTGGCCGTCACGAGTGCCGACATCTACGGACCGGTCGGCGAAGACGAGCTGCCACTCACCGAGGACCAGCCGATTCGGCCCGTGAGCCCCTACGGGGCGAGCAAGGCATCGGCCGACATCATGTGCCTGGCCGCCGGTCTCGCCCACGGCATCGAGGTCGTTCGAGCGCGAAGCTTCAATCACCTCGGGCCGGGCCAGAACGACAAGTTCGTCGCGAGTGCCATCGCCAGCCGAATCGTTCGAAACGAACGCAACGGTGAGTCCACCGTGCGCGTTGGCAATCTCGAGGCTCGCCGTGACTTCACCGACGTGCGCGATGTCGTGCGGGCCTATCGCCTGCTGATGACCGAGGGCGAAGCGGGCGAGGTCTACCACGTGTGCTCCGGCATCGATCGGGCCGTGCGAGAGCTCGCCGAGGCCCTCGTCGCCATGGCCGGCAGCGCGATGGAGCTCAAGGCCGACCCCGATCTCTTCCGTCCCGTTGACCTGAAGGTCATGCGAGGCGACTACGCCAAGATCAAGGCCGCGACCGGATGGTCGCCCGAGATCGACATTCAAACCACTCTCCGCGATCTGCTGGAGTACTGGCGCGCTCACCCCGAGGGCGTCACGAAACCAGAGATCGCCTGACAATCACAAGCAGGGAAAACCGTGGCCAAGCGCGCACTCATCACCGGGATCACCGGACAAGACGGCTCCTATCTCGCCGAGTTTCTGCTCGGTAAGGGCTACGAAGTCATCGGGATGGTTCGGCGGTCGAGCACCGTCAACTTCGAACGGATCGCCCACATCCAGGACAAGATCCGGTTCGTTCCTGGTGATCTCCTCGACGAAGTGTCGATGATCGAGATCCTTCGGACCTACCGGCCGGTCGAGGTCTACAACCTCGCCGCGCAGTCGTTTGTCCAGACGTCGTTCGGACAGCCCGTGCTCACCGGCGAAACCACCGCGCTCGGCGTCACCCGCCTTCTCGACGCGATTCGTCTCGTTGATCCGGAGATTCGCTTCTATCAGGCCAGCTCTTCGGAGATGTTCGGCAAGGTGCAAGAGGTCCCCCAGACCGAGTCCACGCCTTTTCATCCGCGTAGCCCGTATGGCGTTGCCAAGGTCTACGGACACTGGATCACGGTCAACTACCGCGAGAGCTACGGACTGCACGGCACCTCGGGCATTCTCTTCAATCACGAGTCGCCCCGTCGCGGCATGGAGTTCGTGACCAGGAAGATCACCCACGCGGTTGCGCAGATCAAACTCGGCCAAATCGACGAACTTCGTCTCGGCAACCTCGATGCCCAGCGCGACTGGGGCTTCGCGGCCGACTACGTCGACGCAATGTGGCGAATGCTGCAGCGCGACACGCCCGAGGACTACGTCATCTGCACGGGCGAGACACATTCGGTCCGCGAGTTCTGCCAGCTGGCCTTCGACCATGTCGGCCTCGATTGGGAGAAGCACGTGGTCATCGACGAGACCTTCATGCGCCCGGCCGAGGTCGACCTGTTGGTCGGCGACGCCCAGAAGGCCTTCGACGATCTCGGGTGGCGGCCGGAGACACCGTTCGCTGATCTCGTGCAGCTGATGGTCGATGCCGACATGGACTTCCTCCAAGGACGCCTGCGCGGCCTGGCGTGATGCAGACGGTTCTGGCCGGCGGAGTCGGTGCCGCTCGCTACCTGCGCGGCGCGCTCGAGGCGTTCGACCCGGCCTCGGTCACGGCGATCGTCAATGTGGGCGACGACGTCACCCTTCACGGCCTACGAATCTCGCCTGACCTCGATACCTGCACCTACACGCTCGCCGGGGCCATCGACCCTGAGCGCGGGTGGGGTCTGGTCGACGAGTCGTGGCAGGCGATGGCCGAGCTCGGCCGCTATGGCGGTGAGAACTGGTTCGGTCTCGGCGATCGCGATCTCGGGACGCACCTGTTCCGAACCGATCGGCTGCTCGCCGGAGCAACCCTCACCGAAGTCACCGCCGAGATCGCGGCGGCCTGGGGTCTCGGTTGTCGACTCCTGCCGATCACCGATGATCCGGTCGAGACTCGTGTCACCCTCGCTGACGGTGAAGAGATCGGGTTCCAGGAGTACTTCGTTCGCCTCCAACACAGCGTCGAGGTCCAAGCGGTGCGCTTTGTCGGTGCCGACGACGCAGCCGCCACCGAGGCCGCTCAGGCCGCGATCACCGAAGCCGACGCGCTCGTGATCGCCCCAAGCAATCCGATCGTCTCGATCGCACCGATCCTCGCCATCCCAGGCGTCACCGACGCGGTCGCCGCTCGACGCGAACGCAACGTGGCGGTGTCGCCGATCATCGGCGGCAAGGCCCTGAAGGGGCCGGCCGACCGAATGCTCCGCGAGCTCGGCGAAGAGTCGACTGTCGTCGGCGTCGCCCGTCGCTACCGAGACCTCGCGGCCACCCTCGTGATCGACGAGACCGACGCCCATCTGATCGACGAGGTCGAGGCGGCGGGAATGCGGGCGATCGCGATGCCGACCATCATGTCCGAACCAGGCGTCGCCGCCGCGCTGGCGCGGGCATGCCACGAAGCAGGAGCAGCCACATGACATCGCTCGAGATCATTCCGATCACCGGGATCGGCGAGGTTCGGCCCGGCGACGACTTGGCGGATCTGATCATCGGGGCCGACACGGAGATTCTCGACGGCGACTGTCTCGTGATCACCCAGAAGGTGGTCTCGAAGGCCGAGAACCGCCTCGTCGACATCGACCCCGACGACCCGCTCTCGCACAAACCGCTGGTCGAGCAGGAGTCGGTGCGGATCTTGCGACGCCGCGGCGAGTTGATCATCTCTCAGACCGAGCACGGCTTCGTCTGTGCGAATGCGGGCATCGACCTCTCCAACGTCGAGCGGGGTCAGGCTGCTCTGCTCCCCGTCGACAGCGACCGATCGTCCCGCGGAGTCAGGGACCGGCTCAAGGCCCGGGCCGGGCTCGACGTCGCGATCATCGTCAGCGACACATTCGGACGCCCGTGGCGGCGCGGCGTCACCGACGTCGCGATCGGATGCGCCGGCATCGCTGCCATCGTCGACCTTCGCGGCACGACGGACTCGCTCGGTCGTGAACTCATGGTGACGGAAGTCGCCGCGGTAGATGAGATCGCCGCCGCTGCCGACCTCGTGATGGGGAAGGCCGAGGGAGTCGCCGTGGCCATCGTTCGCGGCCTGCCCGACGCATGGTTCCGTCCGAGCAGCGTCATCGACGAGATCGTCCGCGATCCCGCCGACGACCTCTTCCGCTAGCAACTTGCAGCGGGGGTCAGACTCCGGCGCTGCAACCGCTGCAACTGGAGTCTGACCCCCGCTGCAACTGGTCGGTTCGCCGGCTAGTAGCCGTTGGGATTCTGCGACTGCCAGCGCCAGTGGTCGCGCAGCATGTCGTCGAGATCACGGGAGGCACGCCAGCCGAGGACGTCGGCGGCGAAGTCGGTGGCGGCCCAGGTCTGCGCGATATCGCCGGGACGGCGGCCGACGATCTCATGCGGAATGGGCTTACCGACAGCACGACCGGCCGCCTCGATCACCTCGAACACACTGTTGCCCACTCCGGTGCCGATGTTGACCGCGGTCGCTCCGGTGAGCCCGTTGGCCAACGCATCGAGGGCCGCGACGTGGGCTTCGGCGAGATCCACGACGTGGATGTAGTCGCGAACGCCGGAGCCGTCGGGTGTGTCGTAGTCGGTGCCGAACACGCGGACCTTGGCGAGGCGGCCGACGGCCACCTGCATCACGAACGGCACGAGGTTGTTGGGAACACCGTTGGGGTCCTCGCCGATCGTCCCACTGGGATGAGCTCCGACCGGATTGAAGTAGCGAAGCAGAACCGCATTGAGCGGAAGGGCCAGCGCGGCATCAGCGAGGATCTGCTCGCTCATGTACTTGGTCCAGCCATAGGGACTCTCCGCCCCGGTTGGGGCAGCCTCGGTGACCGGAATCTCCTCGGGCTGTCCGTAGACGGTGCAGGAAGAGGAGAAAACCATCCGGCTCACATCGTTCTCACTCATCGCCTGGGCGATGGCGATCGTTGAGCCGAGGTTGTTGCGGTAGTACTCGAGCGGCTTTTCGACCGACTCCCCCACCGCTTTGTGGGCTGCGAAGTGAATCACTTCGTCGATGTCGTGCTCCTTGAAGACACGGTCGAGTGCCTCGGCGTCGAGCAGATCCGCTTCGACGAAGGACAAGTCCGGCGTGGTCAGGGCGCGAAGCGCATCCACTGCTTTCGGTGAGGAGTTCGCGAAGTTGTCGACGACCACCACGTCGCGGCCCGACTCATGGAGTGCGACCGCAGTGTGGGACCCGATATAGCCCGCACCACCAGTGACGAGGGTGGCCATCAGTCAGGCTCTGGGAGTCGTGCGCCGTCGAGCGCGGCACCGGACTCGACGACGGCGCTGTCGCCGATGATCGTCAACCCGGTGACCTTTGCCCGGCGGCCGACAACAGCATTCGGACCCACGACAGACCCTTCGACGACTGCGTCAGCCTCGATTGTGGCGCCTTGCGAGATCACCGCATCGCGCACCACCGCCCCGGAGGCGACCGACGCGTCGGCCATAACGACCGATCGTTCGACGGTTGCGCCCGCGTCGACATGAGCGGCCGGCGAGATGCCCTCGACCCGATCGCCGCGAAGCCCGTCGAGAAGGTCCATTTGGATCTGGAGGTAAGTCGACGGAGTGCCAGCGTCGACCCAGTAGGCGTCGGACTTCACGGCCCACAACCCACCGTCGCCGACCATGGCGGGGAACGTCTCGCGCTCGATCGACACCTTGCGGCCGGAGTCGATACGACCCAGAACCGAAGGTTCGAGAACGTAGGTGCCCGCATTGATCCAGTTCGTGGGGGCCTCGTCTCGGGGAGGCTTCTCGACGAATCCGAGCACGCGGCCATCGTCATCGGTGGGCACGACGCCGTAGCGGGACGGATCGTCGACCGGCGTGAGTGCGATGGTGCCTTCGGCGCCGACCTCGTGGTGACGCCTCCAGACCTCACCGACGTCGAGGTCGGTGAAGACATCACCGTTGATCACGATGAAGGTCTCGTCGATACCAACCGCAGCGGCTGCGAATCGCACCGCTCCTGCGGTGTCGAGCGGCTCGGGCTCCACGGCGTAGCGGAGCGCTACGCCGGCGCAGGTCGCCTGGGGGTAGGCCTCCCGAAAGACGTCTTCCTTGTAGCCGAGCGAAAGGGTGACCTCGTCGACCCCATGGCGGCCAAGAGCACCGATGACGTGTTCGAGCATCGGCCGATCTATCACCGGCAGCATCTGTTTGGGGGCGGTAAGCGTCAGCGGACGAAGCCGCGTCCCGAACCCTCCGACCAATACGACTGCCCTCATGGCACCTCCCGAGGCATTACGGGCGACCGAACGCTCTCACACCGTCGGCCAATCAGCCAACGAGAGAACTCACTCGGAGTCGGACTCCGAAGCCCCGTCGCCACCATCTGTGGTTGTTTCGTCCGTCGTGCCCTCGTCCGGCACGACCTCGTCGTCTTCGACCTCGTCGGTCGTTCCGTCGTCGGTCGCTCCGTCGTCGGTCGCTTCGTCGTCGGAGAGAAGGTCGTCGGAGAGAAGGTCGTCGAGGAGGAGATCGTCGAGCGGGTCACTCTCGAGGTTGGTAGTGCCCGTGTTGGTGTCGAGGCGGGCCAGTACGGCCGCCGACGGAGCCGGAGCGTCCTCGCCCACGGGCACCTTGGCAATCGTGAACGCTTCGCGCTCGTGAAGGAATCGGATGTCGGCGAAGTCGCCGCGATAGGTGGTTTCGGCCTCGAGACCGGCGGGGCCGTCGACGTTCCAGCGAGTCACGACGATCTCGCTCTCGCTGCCGTCACAGCCAGTGGAGTTGTCGACGAGTTCGAAGCCGGTGTCGAAGGAGCCGGTGGCGTCGATCAAATCAGTGTTGATCTCGAGGCCTGATCCGTCCATGAACACACCCAGGCGGGCTTCGTTGCCGGTAGCGGAGCTGTTGCGAGGGTGAATGTGGAGAAGACTGTCGGCATGGGTATGGATGCCGTCGGGCCCGAGCTCGGTGAGAACGGCCGGCTGCAAGGTGCCGCAGTCGTAGATCTCGTAGGCGGCATGCCAATGATCGGTGCGGAACGGAGCGACCAACTCATCACGAGATGAGCGAGCTGCGAAGACCAAGCCGACGCCGAGCAGGACCACAGCGAGAACGAGCAGCGGAAATCCGCGCTCGCGCTTCTCGCCGGTGCCGCGTGAACTGGCGGCTGCCTTGGCTGCGCGTTGGACCTTTTTGGAAGAACTTGCCTTACCCACGAGCGAACACGCTAGCGCTCGGGCCCTCGACTACGGCACGCGCCTCGCGGTATTCGTTCAGTCGGCCGACCCACGAAGCTCGGAGAACAAGTCGACATAGGCCGCTGCCACACCCGTCGGCGAGACCCAGTCCTCTACGAACGCTCGCCCGCGGGCTCCCATTTCTGCTCGGTCGATGTCGAGCATCGCCTCGAGGCCCGCCGTGAATGCCGCCGAGTCGTCGGGCGGTACTGCCTGACCTGCGCCGATCTCTTCGATCACGCGGACTACCTCGGTGCCTTCGTCCACCGATGCAAAGACGGGTCGCCCGGCGGCGAGAATCGAGTAGAGCTTGGACGGCACCGACGAGCGGCCGAGACCGGCCCGCAGAGCGATCACATGGATGTCGCCCGCTGCCAACACCTCGGGGAGCCGCTCGATCGGCTGCAGGTCGACGAAGTGGAGGTTGTCCAGGTCGCCAGCAGAAGCCTCCAGGCCGGGCCGTGTGGAGCCACCGCCATTGATGACAAACACCACGTCGTCTCGCTGTCGGAGCGAGCGGGCAGCTTCCACCATCAGGTCGAGCGGCTGGCTGAACCCGAGATTTCCCGCATACATCACGACCGTCCGGTCTCCGAGACCGAATTCCTCTCGGTACGAGTTCTCTCGGGGGCCCGGAACGATGCGTTGCGTGTCGACGAAGTTCGGGATGACGCGCACCGAAGTGCCGGCATGACCCGCGAGCTTCGTCTCGATGTTGTCGCGCAGGTCGTCGGACAAGACGGTGACGGCGTCGGCCCGTCGGTAGATGAACCGTTCGAGCCGCTCGAGCAGCCGGATGACTCGGCGGTTCGAAATCGCCCCGACCTCCACTGCCACGTCGGGGAAGACGTCCTGGATATTGAAGACGAACGGGACTCGCCGGGCCCTCGCAGCTATCCACCCGGCCAATCCCAGCGTGAGTGGCGGTGACATCGCCAACACCACGTCGGGGCGGCGACGCTGGAAGAGCGAGCAGATCGTCGCCAACACGGTAAACCCGGCGAACGCCGCGGCGCGGGCGGGGATGTTGCGCTTGTCAGTCGGAAACGGATGCACCCGTGTGATCCGACCCCACTCCTGGCGCTCACGGCGAACGATCCGTCCGCCCCAGCCGGGCTCGATCGCATGCGAGGTGTACCACGGCAGCGAGGTCACGACTTCGAGCTCGTGACCGTCGTCGATCAGGCGATGGGCGATCTCCGTGATCACGACACCAGTCGGCGCCACGTCGGGTTCGAAGTGTGGGCACACCACCAGAATTCGCACGGGCGGCAGCCTGACACAGCCAGCGGGGCCGGGTCGATGACCTTCTACTCGAGGGTCCGCCAGACATCGATCAACCGCTGCGCCGCGTTTTCAGGGCTCCAGTGCTCGGCTCGCAGGCGAGCGCGGTTCTCACGCTCGTCGACGTCCGCACCGCCGGCCAGCACTTCGTCGATTGCCGCGGCCCAGTCTGCGGGATCGTCCGAGTCGATCAGGAGGCCCCCGTCACCGACGACTTCCGAAAGCGCGGCGTGGTCGGCCGCCACGATGGGCAGACCGGATCGCATCGCTTCGAGCACCGGCAGACCAAAACCTTCATACGCGGACGGAAACACGAGCGCGTCGGCGCGTCGATACAAGCCGCGCAGCGAGGCGGCCGACACTCGGCCGGGTCGCACGATCCGGGCCGACGAGCGATCGGCGGCAGCGGCGACGTCATCCTCTGCCCGGCCCACCCCACCGGTGAGAACGACCGTCAGCTCGGGCCGCTCATCATGGAGCCGTTGGGCCGCGTCGAGGAGAAGGACATGCCGCTTGTGGGGGTGGGTGATCGCGGGGAACAGGAGGACCGGGCCATTCCCGAGCGAGTCGGCAAGACGAGAGTCGACGAAGTCTTCCGCGTCCCACGTTGAGGAGACCGCGACCGTCGTCGCTCGATCGGATCCCAGGAGATCGACGACCGTCGAGGCGACCCACTCGGAGGGAGTCGTGACCACGCGGGCGCGCCGGACCGATCGAGGTAGTGCCGCTCGCAGATACCGACGCTTCCCCATCGAGAAGTTCTGCGGTAGCTGCAACGGCTGGAGGTCGTGGATCGTGAGGACGTCGTTGCCGCGAGTGCGGGCCGGAAGTCGACCGCCAAAGTGATGGACGACATCGGCGCCCGCCGTGGCTCGATGCACCTGTGTGGACTCCGCCAGGACTCGCCAGGGACGACGCTCCATGGGCCCGCGAAGAGCGATGCTGTCTCCCGCCGCCAAAGCGGGATAGGAGTCGAACAGCGCCGGCGATCCGATGATCGACAGCTCGATGTCGGCCGGGGACGCCGCGATCACGGCCGACAACAAGCGCGTCGTGTACTCCTCGCTTCCCCCGACACGGCCGGGGACCAACCAGGCCAGGTTTGCAGCGACTCTCATGCGTCCAGGGCCCGCCGGTAGGCAGCTTCGATGAGAGCGGCCGTTGCGTCCCAGGTCATCCGCTCAGCTCGGGCGAGTCCGGCTTCGGCGGCCGCTGCTCGTGCCGGCGCGTCGCTGAGGAGGGTGGCGATCGCCTCTGAGAGCGCCTCGGTGTCGTGAGGGTCGACAACGATGCCCTCGGGCCCGACGATCTCTTCGGTGGACGTGCCGCGGCTGGTGACCACGGCGGTCCCCTGCGCCATCGCCTCGAGCACCGGCATCCCGAAGCCCTCGAGCAGGCTCGGGAGTACGAACACCGTGGCGAGATCCAGCAGCGTCGGAAGATCAGCGGGCGGAATCTGACCGAGATGACTGACATCGGGAGCCGCGGTGATCTCCGCGACCTCGACGCCCCATCCCGGACCACCGGCGAGAACCAGAGGCGCATCGACGGGTGCCATCGCCTCGACCAGGCGGGCGAGGTTCTTGCGCGGCTCGGCGGTGCCGACCCAGAGGACGAACTCCTGCGGCAGTCGGTACGACGCTCGAACGCGTTCACGATCGGCGGCCGTCACGATCACTGGCTCCGCACCCCATGGCACGACCGCCAGTCGATCCGAGTCGATCCCGTACTCGACGCAGTCGCGGGCAGTGGTCTCCGAGGGCACCATGATCACGGCCGCCTCGGCCATCGCGAGCTCGAGACTGCGGGTCATGAACGCGACGCCATGGCGAGTGAAGTGGGCCGGCCGGTGCAGGAAGGCAAGGTCGTGGACCGTCACCACCAGCGCCGCCGACCCGGGCGGCGGAATCACGCCGCCGGTTGCATGGACGATGTCGACCGGTCCGAATCGGCGGCCGAGACGGGGTCGACGAAAACGATGCCAGACCTCATAGAGCGGCCGACGATCGAGCGGCATGTGGACGACGGGAACGGATGGAACCGCGAGGGCTGAGGGCGCTCCCCTATGGGCAGCGGCGATGCCGACGACGTCGAAGTTCGGCCGGCGAGACACGGCATCAAGGGAACGGACCGTGGAGGTGGCGGTGCCACCCGGCACCTTGTGCCAGCACTGTTCGACGACGGCTGCAACTCGGGGCGTCACGGGCGGGAGTTTGTCACGACCGCGACCGTTCGGCGCGGCGGCGACTCAACTACGCTGCCGTGATGGTCGCGTTCGAAGATCAGCAGATCCTTCTCACCGGCGGCACGGGCTTTCTCGGCCAGGCCGTTCAGTCCGCTCTCGCAGCTCGCGGAGTCACCAAGGTGGCCGCCCCGTCGAGCTCGATGGTCGACTTCACCGACCGGGCCGCCACCGATGCGGCGTTCGCCGAAATCGCTCCCGACTGCGTGATTCACCTGGCCGCCCGCGTCGGCGGCATCGGCGCCAACATGAAGAACCCGGCAAGCCTCTACCTGGAGAATCTGCTGCTGGGCACGAATGTCATCGAGGCCGCGCGGGCAGCCGACGTAGCGAACACCGTGGTCGTCGGCACCATCTGCTCCTACCCGAAACACACGCCGGTGCCGTTCCAGGAAAGCTCCCTCTGGATGGGCTATCCCGAGGAAACCAACGCGCCTTACGGCATCGCCAAGTTGGCGCTGCTCACTCACCTTCAGGCCAACCGACAGCAATACGGGCAACGCGGTATCTACCTGATGCCCACCAACCTCTACGGCCCGGGCGACAAGTTCCACCCCGATGTGTCGCATGTGATTCCCGCGCTGATTCGCAAGTGCGTGATTGCCCGCGAAGAGCACGCCGACGAGATCGAGGTGTGGGGCACCGGGTCGGCATCGCGCGAATTTCTCTACGTCGAGGATGCCGCCGACGGCATCGTGAGAGCGGCCGAGCACTACGACGGCCCCGAACCGGTCAACTTGGGCTCCGATCGCGAACTCCTGATCAAGGAGCTGGTCGAGATCGTGGCTGAGCTCACGAAATTCGAAGGGCGTATCCGCTGGGATGAATCGAAGCCTGATGGGCAACCTCGTCGATGCGTCGACGCATCGCGCGCTCACGAGCTCTTCGGCTTCACCGCCGCGACCGACTTTCGCGATGGCTTGTCCACCACCATCGACTGGTTCGAGACACACCGCGAGCAGGCCGAAGCCCGCCGCAACTGATCAGGCCGGTGCCGCGTCGGCGAGCACACCGGCGAAGTACGCGGCAGTGCGCTCGATGCCTTCGCGCAGCCCGACCTGGGGCTCCCAGCCGAGAAGGTCCTTGGCCCGGGTGATGTCGGGGCGTCGCTGCGTGGGGTCGTCGATCGGCAACGGGTGGTATTCGACTTCGGAGGGCGAGTTCACGACGTCGACCACGATCTCGGCGAGTTCCGACACGGTGAATTCGCCCGGGTTGCCGATGTTGACCGGGTCGTTCTCGTCGGAGTCGAGCAGCGCGATCAGACCACGAACCTCGTCGTCGACGTAGCAGAAACTCCGGGTCTGGGATCCGTCGCCGTAGATGGTGAGATTTTCGCCCTTGAGGGCCTGCACGATGAAGTTGGAGACAACACGACCGTCGTTGGGTCGCATCCGGGGTCCGTAGGTGTTGAAGATCCGCACGATCCGCGTATCGAGCTGATGGAACCGGTGATAGGCCATCGTCATCGCCTCGGAGAAGCGCTTCGCCTCGTCGTAGACACCGCGAGGGCCAACGGGGTTGACGTTGCCCCAGTAGCTCTCTTGCTGCGGATGCTGGTGGGGGTCGCCGTAGACCTCAGATGTCGACGCGATGAAGAACGTGGCCTCTTTGGCCAACGCGAGTCCGAGCGTGTTGTGTGTCCCGAGCGAGCCGACCTTCAGTGTCTGGATCGGCATCTCGAGATAGTCGATCGGCGACGCCGGGCTGGCGAAGTGGAGGACGGCGTCGACGTCGCCATCGACATCGACGTAGTTCGATACATCGTGGTCGACGAACTCGAAGCCGTCGTTGTCGCGAAGGTGAGCGATGTTGTCGAGGTTGCCGGTGATCAGATTGTCGATGCAGACGACCCGGTCGCCTCGATCGAGCAGTCGGTCGCAAAGGTGCGATCCGAGGAAACCGGCACCGCCGGTGACCACGACACGGGCCATCAGCTGCGACCCACGCCCTGGTAGCTGAAGCCGCGACGTTTGACCGCACCGCGATCGAGGAGGTTGCGAGCGTCGACGATGTGTTTGTCAGCCATGGCGTCGGCGATCTTGTCGAGGTCGAGCCACTTGAAGTCGTCCCACTCGGTGGCGATCACGAGCGCATTCGCACCCTCGCACGCCGCATAGGCGTCGTCGACGACCTCGAGCCCATCGATGTCGACGGCCTTCACTGCCGGGTCGTAGCCCTTCACCTGGGCACCTGCAGCAATGAGGCGGCGAGCCACGGAAAGAGCCGGCGACTCGCGGGTGTCGTCGGTGCCTGCCTTGAACGCAAGTCCGAGCAGGCCGATCGTCGCTCCGGAGAGTTCGGTGACGGAGCCGACCTTGCGGACGATCCGATCGAACTGCTCTTCGTTGACGGTGACGACGCCGCGCATGAGAGCGAAGTCGTAGCCGGCATCCTCGGCAATCGAGATGATCGCTCGCGAGTCCTTCGGGAAGCACGAGCCGCCCCAGCCCGGGCCTGGGCGTAGGAACTCGTGGCCGATCCGGTGGTCGTAGCCCATGCCGAGGAGAACGTCGTTGACGTCGGCGCCCACGGCCTCGCAGACCGCGGCGATGGCATTGGTGAACGAGAGCTTGGTGGCGAGGAAGGCGTTGGCGGCGTACTTACAGGTCTCGGCGGACGCTGGATCGGTGACCATCACCGGAGCGCGCACACCGAGATACAACGCGGCGACACGACCAGCGGCTGCTTGGTCATCGGCACCGATCACGACGCGATCGGGATTCAGGAAATCGTCGACCGCCGTGCCCTCGCGCAAGAACTCGGGGTTTGAGACAACGGGAATGTCGGACCGCTTCATGGCCTGTTCGACGAGCCTCGTGGAGCCGACCGGGACGGTCGACTTGTTGACCACGACCGCGCCGGGCTGCAGGTGGGCGCTGATCTCCGCGGCGGCCGACTGTAGGTAGCTGAGATCAGCGGAACCGTCGGCCGATTGCGGCGTCGGTACGCACAGATAGATGAAGTCGGCATCGCCGACCGCGTTCTCGGCGCCGAGAACAAACGTGAGGCGCCCGGTCTCGATGCCTTCCTCCACGAGTTCGGTCAGACCGGCCTCGTGGATCGGCACGTCGCCCTTGCGGAGACGCTCGATCTTCTCAGGAACGATGTCGGCGCAGATCACGTCGTGCCCCAGATGGGCGAAACAGGCGCCTGTGGTGAGGCCGACATAGCCGGTACCGATCACCGCGATTGTGCTCGTCATGGACTCTCCTCCGAGTTCTTCCCCTCGAATCGGCCGCATCCCGGCCGTTTGTGAGTGTACGAGGCGACTAGCCGCAGGACTGGCCTTCAGGCGCACTACCGATCACACCGGCCGTTGTGGTCGGTACAACCGGTTCTGCGGAGGCAAGCGACGTTGTCGTCGTCGTGGTGGTGGTGGTCGAACCAGGCGCGGCCGTGGAGGAGGTCGGCGCCGACGTGGTGCTCGATGTGGTCGCAGTTCCGATCTGGGTGGCGCCGGCGAGAGTCGGAATCGGCCCGACGCCGAGCTCGGCCACGGCAGCCCGCATCTTCGGGACCTCGTGGGGAAAGAAGATCAGGACTTGCTCATGAGCCGCGCCGAGGACCAACGAGAGGCTGGTCGCGTCCGGGTCTTCGACGAGGCGAGGAATGGGCTCGAGGTAACGGGCGACGGTTTCCGCCGCGGCGCGCTCGCCCGTCGGGTAGATCACGACGCTGTCGTCCTCGCTCACCTCGAGCGAGTGGACGGAATCGAGGTTGAAGCCCTGCTCCCCCAGTTCGATGGCGATCCGCTCGGTCGCTTCGCCACCGCCATAGAGGTCGAAACTGACATCCGCGGCAGCCCGCAGGTCGGCCTCTCCCCGGAAGATCGCGAAGATGTCGTCGTTCGCGCCGACGATCGGTCGTTCACCCAGGTAGTTGCCGGTCACGTCGTCATAGATGGTGCTCACCGAAAGCTCATAGCGTTCGAGGTTGTCGGGATTGAAGTCGCTGAAGGCTTCGCCGACCTCGACCAGTTCGGCGACCGTCAGCTCGTGGTCGAGCACGATGCTCTCGGCGCCCGCCGCGATGAGCGAGGCGAGGTTGGATGGGTTGCGCGCTCCTCGGTCGATCGCCCGCTCCATGGCGAGGACCAGGAAGTCCTGCTGTCGCTCGACTCGGCCGAAGTCGGAGTTGCCGACGTACTGCCAATCGCCGTCGATCAACTCCTGGTAGTGCCGCGACCGCACGTATTGGAGCGCTTGCTCACCGTTGAGGACGGTGCAGCCCGGTGTGGTGATGAGCAGTCCGGTGGGGCTGCGGCGTTTGACCTCGTCCCAGTCGCGGGCCTCACGTTCGAACCACACGGGAATCCCGTCGAGTTCGTCGACCACTTCACGGAAACCGAGAAAGTCGAGTGACATGTAGTGGTTGATCGGGATACCGAAATTGTCGGTGACCGTCTCCACCAACTCGTTGTGTCCACTGACGAGCAGCACGACATTGAGCTGTCGTTCGCCACCCTGGTGTTCGACCAGCAGATCGCGAGGCACGGAGAGCACCCACGCCTGACCGGTCAGCGGATTGACTCGCAGGATCGAGATGCTGTCGGCATGAAACGTGCCGCGATCGTCGTATTCGCGGCCAAAGGCGGCTGGATCGTCGGGATCCAGGCCGAGGGCGCTGTCTTCGCCGATGAGCAGGAAGTTCACCGGCTCACCAGGCTCGGTGTCGGTCAACAACACGTCGGCGGCGAAGTCGACGCGGCCGAGGCGCGTGACGGAGTCGTAGACGTCGTCGAGGAACCATGAGACCGCGAGAGCGGCTCCGATCACGCCGACGGTGCACAGGATGACGAGGCGTTGGGGCCACGTGCGCCGTAGGACGACGGTGCCGGTCGAAGACATCGGGCGGAGGTTAGTGGAATCGTCTGCGGTTTCGAGGTCGCTCACGCAGGGCGAAGATGCACGACATCTCCCGCGGCGACCGTGTGTCGCCTGCCGCCGTCGACTTCGAGTTCGAGCTCTCCGGCGTCGGTCAGATCGACGGCCCTCCCGATGATGCGCTCGCCCCCGGGAAGCTCAGCTCTCACCAGGGATCCGAGCGTGGCGGAAT
>Ga0315336_1001253_pt1 | contig 52478 bp, 46 predicted proteins | sample ASW5metaG_FD_204512 | JGI IMG/M metagenome (GOLD analysis project Ga0315336, IMG submission 204512) | Ammonia-oxidizing marine archaeal communities from Monterey Bay, California, United States - ASW #5 | ecosystem: Environmental > Aquatic > Marine > Intertidal zone | place: USA: California...
CCTCAGGTGAGAAGTCCTCAAGCATCGGGAATTCGGGCAATACCGCATACAGAGCTTCAGAAAAAGCCTTGAAATCTGCATAGCTAGTGATCAGCATTCCGCCTTGCTCACCGTAAGGAAGGTCTAGCAGAACACACCAAGCAAAAATGTGTTTTATCCCGCTTCCAGCGTTGGCAGGCCATAGCTCGGAGACACTCAAAGCAATAGCTGCATCAAGCACCTCATACTTTAAAAGTAGCTCTCGTGTTGCCTCCAGGCTCTTTTGAAATGAATCCTCCTTACCTCTCTCTTCAGCGGCCTGTCCGGAAAGCTCAATCATCTTACGTAAGCGAGCCCCATAGTCGGCTTCCTCTCGCGCAAGCCGACGTTCCCGCTTCTTCCTTGATTTTTTCCCCACGTCCCTGCTCCCAAAAGAACTGTTGTAGAAAATCTCTGGCAAACAGCAGAGATTAACTGCTAACTCAGCAGCTACCATCCAACTTGACTAGGCCAATGATACGAGCACAAATTCCTCAAACCGTACACACATCAATTTCGTTCACCCCCCACTAACACCCGTTGTCAAAATATTTTTAATTACTCAGCATGACGATCAATCCTACCGAACAGCTGTGCCTTTACCAAACGATGGCTTTTACTCCTGTTTTTCGGCTTTCTGGGCTTTGCGCTGGCGAAGCTGCTCTAATCCCCACTCTATGTCCTGCTGCATCTCTTGCCGCAGTGATTCGATCTCTGATTGCGTCAACGGATTGAGCTGCTTTGAGGTGTCCTGCTTCACCTTGGGTGAGCTGATCGATTCCATAGCCAAACTCCTGTTTCCGGGAAATTCTTTCCATATATAACAAACAGTTGCAGCCAATGACGACACTTTAGGGGGGGGGTATGACGACAAAATCCGGGTATGCCAGGAGTTCTTGCCTGCCAACGGGAAAATGCGGCCTCTAGCCGCTTATACAGTCCCTTTGGGGGCTTTGGCTGTTCAAAATCTGAGCGCAACGATGACACTTTAAGGGTATGGCCTGAACCTCACCGGTTCACATTGACCGATATGACGACACTTTAAGCGGGGAGATGACGACAAAAATCGGGTCAGCGCCTGATCCCTGCAGCACGCTGCATCGCTGCCAGGCTCTGCCGGTCGAGCTGGCCGATCCGGCCTTTCAGCAAGCATTCCACCAGGAACAGGTTTACCTGCAGCTCTGCTGCTGCAGTTTCAGCATCCCAGCCCTTGGCCGCAATATGTGCTTTCAGCCGTATAATGGCATCACTACGGGCCTTGAGGTCTTCCCGCTCTGCAGGGTCGTCCTCGATGGCATCCCAAACGCTGGTGAATGTTGATTGGTTCATTCCGCTCTCCATAGCCTGAGTATATCCCTTGCCACCGTTATTACCCCGATCCGAGAATGACAGCAACCGCCAGGGCCGCTACCACAGCACGAATTCCAGAGGCACTGTACTGCATGAAAAAAGGTACAGTACAGGTACACTCACACGTTTGGGATGCTTTCGGATAATTACGCTAATTTACTGTTATTAAAGTACTTTCCATTACGGCCAGCTACGCCACCCTACTATCGATTTTGCTGGCTTTGCGGTATACCTTGCCAACTCATAATCGATTGGTCCCAGGTTCAAGTCCTGGTGGGCCCACCAATTCCCTTGTTATCTCGCACATTTGTGGCGTAAAGCATAAGTTGCCCGAAACTGGCGACTTGTACTTCGCAGGCCACATAAAGTGACCGCCACACCTTTATTTTTAACAGGTTATCGCCGCCCTTTAGAAAAAAGCGGCCCCATCTGAACCGCTTGCATACCACTGATTACCTTATCGGCTGGAAGCGCATCAGGTCATCAATACTGGGCGGTGTCCGGAACTCGGAGAACAGGGGAACGGGTGAAAACAGTTCGGGCCAGTTTTCTTCGCTGGGCGCAAACTCCATGACAATACGCGTCTGCAGAAAATGGCCATCATTCGGGTCGTCTTCACGCCTCTGCACGGTGATCTTCGTCGGCGCGCCCTGTCGGTAGGAGACCAGCGTTCGCTCCCAGGGGACGTTGGAGTCACTAGCAACACGGTCAACCTGCTTCAATTTCCCATCGTTGTAGTAACTGTACCTGCGCATTATCGAGCCGAAGTAGCCGACTTCAGAGAGCCTGCCGTTGCTGTCATAGTGATAACTCTCACGCGTTTCATGCCGGTCGTCTTCTGTGTCCCAAATCCCGTCTTTACTGTAGGAACTCCGCACCATGGACGTCACTTGCTCTGACGCATTGAAGAGATAAGAATCGTAATAGTGTCCCGACTCAGGACCGGCATCGGCGGTGCCGGGATGGACGATCACGCGATCGGCCAGGCGAGTGGCGGTGTAGTTGTACAAGTCTGCGGTCGTTGAGCCGTTGTAGCGTTGAACATCCTGTTCGACGCTATCGCCCAGATAGCGATAGGACCGTGTTTGGCGAGCGGAAGAGCATCCCCTCAGCAGCTTGAGGGAGACGGCAATGGGAGCCACCTCCATGCAGTACTCATCCAACAAAGCCGTCCAGGTGCTATCGGCAGCGAGGTCAATGCTCAAAGGGCGCTGCTCGGCATCGAAGATGACGGTATTAGTTTGCGTATGGTCGACGATGGCTGGCAGATCAGGCTCATCCACAGTCGCAAGGTCGATATCAGAGGTAAATTCTGACAACGCCAATATCTCCGCAACCGTCGTGTCCAGGCCGACAAATTCGTAGTCGATCACCTCCGTTGCGGTCCCGCCAAAATGCTCAAGGTCGGCATTGATGGAGTAACTGAAAATAAAGTCCGAGCTAGGCGTGAACAGGCCGGTGACGTATCCGGACTCTTGCTGTAGCCGTCGTCCGCTACGCACCGGGCACTTCATCGGGCCATTATTCGAAAGACCTAGTACCGCCAGTGCTGTAGCGCCCGTAGCCGAACCTGACATACCGAGAAAATACAGATCCGGATAGCGCAGCAACGGGGTCGGCGCCGACATGTACTGGCACTGAAGATAGGGATGAGACGTATCATCCCCGGTAGCCCAGGCCATATCTGGCCCGACAGATTGCAGCTGCACGTTAATCGTCAGTTCGTCGGGGTATTGGAACTGCATACGCGCCACCTGCTCGCCGTCAGCGTCATAAAAATAGGCGCGGCTTGGTGCGCTGCTTGTGGTTTCCGTGACGGCGCCGCCACTGGATGAAGAGCCTCCTCCACAGCCGGTCGCCATCAGGGCGACCAGGCATGCCAGGCTGTAGCGCAGTGTTGTTGTCATAATGCTGTCCGAGAGATGTCAGGCTGAATAGCAGCCTACTGATGGTGATGGCCGCGAGCAGCGATGTCACTTTTAATGGCAGCGCCGCCTTATCAATCCGGTGACGCGCATCTTCGTTTATTTTTCCCCAGGTGCATAATAATCCACTTTCCCGAAACGATCATGCTCACACCCAACAGAGTCTGACGGGGCATGTAAACGCACGAACACGCTCAGCGCTCGCAATCATTTGATACTCAACGCTTTGACAGCTTATTTATCGAGGAGCTTGCTGATTCCGGAAACCGCCATCAGCACGATAGTTCCTGCCAGTACGCCGCCCACCAGGTTGATCAGCAACGGCACCAGCCATGACACGGCTCCCGCCATTTCCTGCAAAGCGTGAATCCAGTCATGGGAGCCGGGGATACCGTGCACCAGAATCCCGCCACCCACCAGGAACATGGCGGCGGTACCAACCACGGACAGGGTCTTCATCAGCCACGGCGCCACCGTCAGAATGGCTTGCCCGAAGGCAATACGGGCCCCTGCAGCGGTCCTGTCCGCGGGCGTCTGCATCAGATGCTGGCCGGCATCGTCCAGCTTCACGATGCCCGCTACCAGCGAGTACACGCCCACCGTCATCAATACTGCAATGGCGCAGATAGCCGCCACCTGTACGCCAAAAGTGGCGCTTTGCACTGCCCCCAGAGAAATCACGATGATTTCCGCCGAGAGAATAAAGTCTGTGCGGATTGCCCCCTTGATCTTGGACTTCTCGAAGGCCACCAGATCCACGCTTTCATCGCTCAGCGCCTGCAGGCGCTGCTGATGCTCTGCCTCTTTCTCATCTCGACCATGCAGAAACTTGTGGAGCAGTTTTTCACAGCCCTCATAACAGAGGTAAGCGCCCCCCACCATGAGCAGCGGTGTAATCAGCCAGGGTAGGAACACACTGATCAGCAACGCGGCCGGCACCAGAATCAGTTTGTTGACGAAAGATCCCTTGGCCACCGCCCAAACCACAGGCAGTTCCCGGTCTGCTTTCACACCGGACACCTGCTGCGCATTCAGCGCCAGATCATCCCCCAGCACACCGGCGGTTTTCTTTGCTGCCACCTTGGTCATTACCGATACGTCATCGAGAATGGTGGCAATATCATCAAGCAATGCCAGCAAGCTGGTTCCGGCCATGAGACTCTCCTTTCAATAATCAGTACGTCTGTGCGCAGATACCGCACCGAGTCTACCGGCACTTACTTCTCAACGCACCGCGCCCCCTCTTTACGCCGCGAGTTTGCTATAGTGCAGCAAAGCCATCGACAGCCCATAAATCATGCCGGAATATCAGCGCCCACAATGCCTATCCAATATTCATCGCGAGGAAATTGCCGATGGACTGGTCCGTGTTGGCTGCCACTATGAAATCGAAAAATTGCGTGATGACAGCTTCCTGCGGACGGATATTCCTTTACCGGCCTCGCTGACATCTTCGGTCGACAAGCGCAAAACCGAATACCTGGCCGGGCGCTGGTGCGCCCGGGAGGCGCTTCGGATTCTGGGCTTCGAGGGGATTCCGGGCATGGGCGCCGATAGAGCCCCCGTCTGGCCTGGCGGTACCGTAGGCAGTATTACCCACAGCAAGGGCACGGCCGAGGTCATGGTGGCAGATGCCCGGCACTGGCTGGCAGTGGGAGTGGATACCGAGCAATGGCTAACTGCAGAACGCGCAGACCGCCTGTGCCGTGAATTGCTGACCAGCGAGGAAAGGGACAACCTGAAAGGGCTCACCCCGATACAACGGGCGAACCGGATCACCCTGATCTTTTCCGCCAAGGAATGTCTGTTCAAGGCGCTCTACCCCCTGACCGGTAAACGCTTTTACTTCCATGACGCCGCCCGCCGCAACCCGCGCTCACTCACCCTGCTGACAACGCTGACATCGCAATGGAAGCACGGTACCGAGGTGCCCTTTCGCTGGCGAGAACGTCAACAGGGCGTACTCAGCTGGATTGCCTTGCCACGTTAGCCATTCAGCCACTCTTTACCGCGAGCCTTGCGGGATCGATATCACCGACATCACCTTAGCGGCTGCCGACACTCAGCCAAGGCCGGCAAAGCACAATAGACAGGGTTTATTGCTAACACACCGCATGCTCAGTACCATTTCTCAAAATTAACTCTTCGGCCTTTTAATGCAGCAGCAGCCCCTTAGCCAACGCGGCCAGAAACGCCGAGAAGCTATTCTTGAAGCCGCCACCGATGCTTTTCTTCAGCACGGGTATGACGGCACCACTCTGGATATGATCATCACCAAGGCCGGCGGCTCCCGGCGCAGTCTCTATGACTATTTTGGTGACAAGCAAGGACTATTCGGCGCGGTGATTCGTTATCACGCCGACAAGTTGGTCGAAGAAATCCGCTCTATCGATGTCTCTGGCATGTCTGCCCGCGAGGGGCTGACGATGCTGGCAAATAACTTTGTGTTCGCCCTGCTGGAGCCGCTCAATCTGGAGTTATACCGCCTACTGATCACCCAGGCCCCGACCTTTCCGGATCTCGGACGCACGGTCTACCAGGCCGGGCCGGAATTACTACTGAGTGAGCTGGAACAATATTTGAAACACCTGCAGCGAGAGGGACAACTGCCTGCCAAGCTGCCTACCCCACACACCGCCCGTCAGTTCCTGGGCATGGTCAAGGCGGAGTTCCAACTATGCGCCCTGCTGGCCCCGGAGCAACTACCACCAAAGAGTGCGATCAGCGCACATGTTCAGGACTGCGTAACATTCTTGTTAGACAACCGTTAGTCCTGCCATTGGCACCTTTCATCACCCCGGTATACATTATAATTAGATGTCACTCTGGCTTTGGGGGCTAAGATGGCAAGAGCAGACATGTGACGGGGCTCACAATATGAATAAGTTTTCACTGGTGCTGCTGGCATTCTTCTTGCCTGTAGCTACCAGCTTTGGCGACACACCTGAGAAGATGTTTCTCGAGCAGGTATACGCCAACGGCGGCAAAACGCTGTATTGCCAGGAAGCGTTCCAGGCCGATGATCGGGTTTCTTTAGAACACATCTATGACGAGCGCCGGCTTGCGCAACATTTCGGCTGCCGAACCAGCCGGTTGTGCCAGAGCAGTCACCAGTTTGTCGAGGTCTCACGGGACCGCCACAGCCTATTTCCGGTAACTCGACATGCAGAGCTTGACCGTCGCCGAACCCTCTTGGGCGATCTGCCAGCCACCACAGCCACGGATCCGCAGTGTGGTTACAAGCAAGCCTTTCAGGTATTCGAGCCACCAAAGTCCGCCAAGGGAGATGTGGCCAGGGCCATGCTGTATCTGTATGACAGATATGACATCCCCTTGCTTGGCACCCTGGAGATGTACCAACGCTGGCACCGGGATGACCCGGTGGACGACGAGGAACGTCGCCGCAACAACGTGATCGAGCAGGTGCAGGGTAACCGTAACCCTTTCATAGATGATCCGAATCGGGCGGATTCACTACAGGGCAGTTCGCCGCTGAATATGCAGTTTCCGTAAGGGCAGCTACGAGCAGCTAGCTTCTAGCTTCAGGAAAGCATCCAGCTAACGATCAGCCTTTTGGCCCCGCGCCACCCCAAAAAAAACCGCGCCCGTGAGGGTGCGGTTTTTTGTAGCTCGTAGCTCGTAGCTATTTAGAACAACTCGCCGTCCAGACCCATCATGGTATCCGCGCCACTCTTGATCTGAGCATACAAGGCATGGGCCTTGGGCAGAATGCGCTGGAAGTAGTACTGGCAAGTGATGCGCTTGGCCTTGGCGAAGTCATCATCACGACCATCGGTGGCCGCCAGCATCTGCGCCCACAGCCAGGCGTAGAGCACATAGCCGAACAGGTCCAGATACTCCACTGCGGCAGCGCTGATCGCGTCCGGGTTGTTGCCTGCCTGGGACAGCAGTTCGTCGGTGGCGTCCTTAAGCAGGGTCAGTGCCGCCTGCAGCTCGCTGCTGATGGCAGCCAGTTGGCCATTACCGCTGTTTTCTTCAACCCAGGCCTGGGCATCGGCCAGGAACGCATCCACGGATTTACCGCCGTTACGGGCGACTTTACGGCCCGCCAGGTCCAGCGCCTGAATACCGTTGGTGCCTTCATAGATCTGGGAAATCCGGCAATCGCGCACGAACTGCTCCATGCCCCACTCACGAATATAACCGTGGCCACCGAAGACCTGCTGCCCGGTGATAGTGGTATCCAGACCGCGATCGGTGAAGAAGGCCTTGGCTACCGGTGTCAGCAGGGCCACCCGGTCTTCCGCCTTTTTCTTGGCGTCCGCGTCTTCGCTGAACTTGGCAGTGTCCAGCTGCATGCCCACGTAGGCAGCCAGCGCACGGCCACCCTCATTGATGGCACGCATGTTCATCAGCATGCGCCGTACGTCACCGTGAACAATGATCGGGTCCGCCGGGCCATTGGGATTTTTTGCGCCGGTGGCGCTGCGGCCCTGCAGGCGCTCGCGGGCATAGTCCACCGCGCTCTGGTAGCTCACTTCACCCAGTCCCAGACCCTGCAGGCCGATGGAAAGGCGCTCGTAGTTCATCATGGTGAACATGCAGGCCAACCCCTGGTTCGGTTCGCCGATGATCCAGCCCTTGGCGTCGTCGAAGTTCATCACGCAGGTAGCCGAGCCCTTGATGCCCATCTTGTGTTCGATGGAGCCACAGGTCGCACCGTTGCCCTCACCCGCGTTGTTGTCCGCGTCGGGCAGGAATTTGGGTACCAGGAACAGGGAAATTCCCTTGGAGCCAGCCGGCGCATCCGGCAGCTTCGCCAGCACCAGGTGAATGTGGTTGCTGGTCATGTCGTGCTCACCACCGGTGATGAAGATCTTGGTGCCGGTGATGTTGAAGGAACCGTCGTCGTTGGGCTCGGCCTTGGTGCGCAGAATACCCAGATCGGTACCGGAGTGAGGCTCAGTCAGGCACATGGTGCCGCTCCACTCACCACTGTAGAGCTTGGGCAGGTACTGCTCTTTCAGTTCCTGGCTGGCGTGGGCATCGATGGCCAGGCAAGCGCCGCTGGTGAGCGCTGGGTAGAGGGCGAAGGAGGAACAGGCGCTGTGCATCATTTCCTCGAACAGCACCGCCAGGGACTTGGGCATGCCCTGGCCACCGAATTCCGGATTACCGGAAAACGCGCTCCAGCCATTTTCCGCAAAGGTCTTGAAGGCATCCTTGAAACCGTCCGGGGTGGTCACTTCACCGTCGTTCCAGGTGCAGCCCTGCTCGTCACCGTTACGGTTCAGCGGGAACAGCAGGCCTTCGGTCATCTTGCCCGCTTCTTCCAGAATGGCGTCGGACAGGTCGCGGGTAACCTCGGCGGTGGCAGGCATGGAGGCCCACAGCTGATCCGCTTTGAACACATCGTTGAGAACAAAACGCATGTCCTCGAGGGGCGCTTTATAGGTCGCCATTTGCACATCTCCCGAAAGTTGGCAGGGCGCAAATTCTAGGCAGGCAGGGCCTCAGGTAACAGGGTTATTTGTGACCCGCCGTTCATGGGCGCCGCCGCTAACGCAAGAATCACGCTTTGTGGGTGAAATTGGGAACATTGAGGGCTGTTTACGCACTTTTGCCTTCATTTGCGCCGTATTCAAATAAAGCCTTATGCCTATTCCAGCGGCTCCGGTCGGCGCCACATCCACAGCAATACCGCGCAGAGAAACAGCGGCACAGCGATTTTCACGTAATCCGGCGCCGTAGACAGGCTGATCAGGCCGATACTGATTAACATCATGGTGGAGGCGGCGCACTTGGCGCGGCGGGGAATGGCACGCTGTTCGCGCCACTGACGGATGTGGCCACCGTGGCGGGGATGGTGCAACAACCAGTGTTCAAGCTGTGGCCAGCCATGGCTGCCCGCCCAGGCGGCCAGCAACAGAAAGACCACGGTCGGCATACCCGGGACCACCACACCGATCATGCCCAGCAGAACGAACAGGATCGCCGTTGAGCGCCAACAAAGCACCCTGACTGTTTCCATGTCTCCCCTCCTTAGAACAGGCAATCGCCCCGCGAGAGAGTCATTACAGCATGCCCGATTTTCGGGGAATAAAAAAACCCGCCAAACGGCGGGTTTTGCGGATCAATCGACTTGGTAAGCCAACGGATCGTCCAGGGCCGTCTCCGCTTCAGCCGCCTCCGGAGTGCCAGCAGGCCCGGAAACCGCTTTCATGCGCTCCTGCAGCTCTTCAGCGCTCACTAGCTGACCATTGAGGCTCAGGGCGCCGCCATTGGCGCTGATCACACTGCTCCAGCGCTCGCCCTGCCTTTCCACCACGCCCTGCTCGGCCAGGGCTGTCAGCCTGGCGACGTAGGACGCCGGCACCAGTGACTCGTGCATATCCACGCGCACCTGCACATCCAGCATCTGCTGAATCTGCGCCTCACTGAGTGCCATCAGCTCGTCAGCCGGCAGGTTGTTGCCATCCAGCCCCAGGTAACGGGCCTTGCTGTCGACGGTGAGCTGTCGCTCGCCCTGGTGGTCCACCAGCATCTGCAGTGACAACTCACTGTCACCCGGATGCAGCAGTTGTTCCGCAGCCACCTGGGTCATTTCTGCCAGCAAGGTCTGGATACGAGCCATCTGCTGTTCCATATCCTGCTCGCCATTGCCGGTCAGGGCGCCCATCAGTGCCCGGGTCTGGATTTCATCCATCTCCCGGTTGAGTGCGTGCACCTTGACCAGTGCCTGCCGGTCCAGACCGGCGTAGTCCATGCCCAGGTAAGCGCTGTCCATGGGCAGCGGCACCATTGGCCCGCTGATATTCTCCAACCATAAGCGGCTGTCGCCACTAAGCGTATCACCGTGATCCTTACTGTTGCCCTGCAGGGTCAGATCAAACGCCAGCATCGGCTGCTCCCCCTGGGACCAGCGCAACTGCTTGCCGGCCAGGTTAATATCCGCCAGCGGTAATTCACCGCCCAGCATGGCAACGATATCCACGGCGCCAGTGAGTGAATCCACCGCGAAACCCATTTTCGGGGAGGACACATCCAGCCCCTGCAGGGACAGGTAAGTGTTGACCGGATAGGTATCAGCGGTTGGCCGCAACACGTCCAGCTGCAACTCTTCGAGCACCACCTTGCCCATGGGTGCCTCCAGATTTACCGGCGACACCGCCACCTTCATGGTCAGGCTGCCATCAAAGCCATAGCGGCTGTAACCAGTCACCGGCGGCTTGCCCTGAAAGATCTCATTGACCATGGCCGCCATTTCCGGGGGCAGCTCACTCAGATCCAGGACTTCCTCACTGGCGGCAACCCCCACAAACAGGCCCTCATCGGTCCAGGCGAAGGGACCGTGGTGAATGGTGCTCAGGGAGCAGATTTGCCCGGACAACATCGCCATGTTCGGATTGGATGCCAGCTCGCCCTGGGCGATCAGGCAGGTCACCGCCTCGGACCGAAACAGCCCGCGATCATAACGAAGCACGTCAAAGACAATATCGCTCTGCCCCGGAATCACTTCCAGGCCGGCCACTTCGTCGCGAACCAGCGTCTCGGCGCGCATGCCCACATAAAACGTGGCCCCCTGCCACGCCACAACCAGCACCACAATCAGTGCAACAACCTTCTTCATGGATATATCCCCCTCATCCCTGTGACGTCTTTTTTGTGTCGACACTATAACGAAAAACCACCGTTTACGTAGCCTGGGCGGTTTTCAGGCAAAAAAAAGCCCGCCGAACAAGGGCGGGCTTTTTTTCTGGCACTGACGCCGGATCAGAACGCGAAGTGTTCTGCGTCCAGTTCCATCAGGCAGTCCAGGCCGCCTTCGATGGCGCCCTTGTGACCGGCCGCACGCGGCAGGATGCGCTTGAAGTAGAACTTGGCCGTGCTGATCTTGGCCTTGTAGAAGTCCTCATCACCAGCACCGGATTCCAGCGCAGCGTGTGCCACGGCTGCCATGCGGGCCCACAGGTAGGCCAGGGTCACGTAGCCGGAATACATCAGGTAATCCACGGAAGCGGCACCCACATAATCCGGATTCTGCATGGCCTGCATGCCGATGGCCTGGGTCAGCTCGCCCCATTCCTTGTTGTAAGCGGCCAGCGGCTCCAGCAGTTCCTTCAGGTCCGCATTGTCCGCGTTGGTTTCGCCGAACTTGTGCACGACCTTGGTGAAGTTACGCAGGGCCTGACCCTGGGTCATCATGACTTTACGACCCAGCAGATCCAGCGCCTGAATGCCGGTGGTGCCTTCGTACAGGGTGGAGATACGCGCATCACGCACGTTCTGTTCCATGCCCCATTCACGGATAAAGCCGTGGCCACCGTAGATCTGCACACCGTGGTTGGCCGCTTCCAGACCGGCTTCGGTCACGAACGCCTTGGCGATTGGCGTCAACAGGGCCATCAGATCGTCGGCTTCCTTGCGGGCCGCCTCATCTTTCTCCAGCTTCACCTTGTCACCCAGCTGGGCGCACAGGTACACCAGTGCACGACCACCTTCGGCGAACGCCTTGGAAGTCAGCAGCATACGACGCACGTCCGGGTGAACGATGATCGGGTCGGCGGGGCCTTCCGGGTTTTTCGGGCCGGACAGGCTGCGCATGGCCAGACGATCCTTGGCGTAGGTCAGGCCACCCTGGAAACCCAGCTCGGCATGGGCAACACCCTGAATGGCGGTACCCAGACGGGCAAAGTTCATAAAGGTGAACATGCAGTTCAGGCCTTTGTTTTCCGGGCCGATCAGGTAACCGGTGGCGCCGTCGAAGTTCATTACGCAGGTGGCGGATGCCTTGATGCCCATCTTGTGTTCGATGGAACCACAGGTCACAGCATTGCGCTCGCCCACACCGCCGTTGCCGTCGGTGAGAAACTTGGGAACGATGAACAGGGAAATACCCTTGGTGCCTTTGGGCGCATCAGGCAGGCGAGCCAGTACGATATGGACGATGTTCTCGGCCATGTCATGCTCACCAGCAGAGATAAAGATCTTGGTGCCGGTGATGCTGTAGGAGCCGTCTGCGTTGGGCTCGGCCTTGGATTTCAGAATACCCAGGTCAGAACCACAGTGGGGTTCGGTCAGGCACATGGTGCCGGTCCACTCACCGCTGGTCAGCTTCGGCAGGTAGCCATTTTTCTGCTCGTCGGTACCGTGCTCTTCAATGGTCGCCACCGCACCGTGGGACAGGCCCGGGTACATGCTCCAGGACCAGTTGGCGGTACCGGTCATTTCAGAGATAGCGATGCCAGCGGAGCCGGGCAGGCCCTGACCGCCGAATTCCGGATCGCCGCCCATGGCCGGCCAACCACCTTCCACATACTTGGCGTAGGCTTCCTTGAAACCTTTCGGCGTGGTTACCACACCGTTGTCGAAACCACAGCCTTCCTCATCACCGGAACGGTTCAGGGGAGCCAGCTCGTTTTCGGAAAACTTGGCGCCTTCTTCCAGAAAGGCATTCAGCAGTTCGCTGTTGATCTCTTCCAGACCCAGACCCTGGTAGTGGCCGTCCATGTCCAGGACTTCATTCAGTACAAAGCGCATATCGCGCAGGGGAGCCTTGTAATCCGGCATCTCAAATCTCCCTAAAGAAACGGTGACAATGAGGCGGGCCATGGGCCCGCCATAATTTGGGACGCTAATCTTAGGTCAGGGCTCCTGCACCGCTCTACCCCTATTTGTGACCCGTGAGTCAAACAAGCGTTTGAAACTACCGTTTGCCTCTCTAGTTAACTGTTTTAACAGGTTTTTCGTAAAAAAAGGCCGGAGTTGCGGCGGTATCCTCTCCCCTGCCGTGGACATTGGGTATACTCGCCAAAGACTGCTGAATGACTGCTTAGGAACCCGCCAATGATTGATACCAACCTGCTAGACATCCTGGTTTGCCCGGTCAGCAAGGCACCCCTGATCTATGACGACAAGGCCGGCGAACTCAAGTGCAAGGCCAGTGGTCTGGCCTATCCGGTGCGTGACGGTATTCCCGTCATGCTGGAGGATCAGGCTCGCTCAATGAGCAACGAGGAAGTCAGCAACCTGTAACCGGATGCTGGCCGTGCCAGACGGAAATATCGGCAACGTAAAGGATCACTGCATGTACAAGTCCCTGGTGCTGGCCCTGACATTGATCAGCGCCTCTCTCTGTGTCGCCACCCTCCATGCCGAAGAAAGCCCGCAAGCATCCGAACGTGAGAAAGAGGAAAATGCCCAGGCATCAGACAGTGATAGTGCCCCGGTGCCGGATGAATCAACGGAGGCCATGAGCAAAACCCAGCAGCAGAACGATTGCCTGTTGCGAAGTGCTCAGACTGCCAATGAGCAGGTCACCCTGAAAGAGCTGCGCGGCTGGTGCCAGAACGGCGAAGAACTGCCCGGGGATCGCACCAACGAGGATGCCCTGCGCGCCCGCCTGGCGCTGGAAAACACCACCCGAGGCAACCCCTTTGTGATTACCCCGCACCGCCGCAATTACCTGCTGCCGTACAGCTACTGGTCCAACCGCCAGTGGAATGACCCCGACAAGGATGACCGGGACCTGCAGCCCAACGAGGTGAAGTTCCAGCTCTCACTCAAGGCGCCCCTGAAGGAAAACATCGTCGACGATGTGACCTTGTGGATGGCGTTCACCGGTACCTTCTTCTGGCAGGCCTACAACAGCGAGATCTCCGCGCCGTTTCGGGAAACCAATTACGAGCCGGAAATCTTTATTTCCAAGCCTATCGACTGGCAGATTGGCCCACTGGATTCCGAACTGCTGGTGGCCGGCTTCAACCACCAATCCAATGGCCGCGATGTGCCGGTGTCGAGAAGCTGGAACCGGGTGTTCATGAATTACGTCTTCAAGACCGGCGACTACTACTGGTCCGTGAAACCCTGGTACCGGATTCCCGAAGAAGAGAAAGACGACCCCCTGGAGACCTCCGGTGACGATAACCCGGACATCGAAAAGTTCATGGGCAATTTCGAGCTGGAAGTAGCCTACCCGTTCCGCAACCACGTACTGGAACTGATGGTGCGTAACAACTTGCGCTCCGACAACAAGGGCGCCGGCCGCATCAACTATTCTTTCCCGCTCAGCAAGCGTTTCAAGGGGCTGGTTCAGGTGTTCAGTGGCTATGGGGATTCGCTGATCAACTACGACGATTACGAAAACCGTTTCAGCTTCGGGATTTTGCTGACCGACTCGTTGTAAGAGACAACGCCGGAAAAATTTTGCAGGAGCGCCGCTCGCGGCGCGATTCAGGCGAAAGAACCGGGCTTCGCTGTAGGAGCCATGCTTGCATGGCGAACCGAGCGTAGCGAGGCGGCAGAGATCAACCTAGCCGCCATTCTTTTCTGAAACCTGTCGAGCTCTGAAACTCCTGATCTCCCTCCGGCCGATTTCCGGGCAAGCGCGGTTCGCCATGCAAGCATGGGCTCCTACCGCGGCTTCGTAGAAATACCGAGGTCCGAGGAACTTTCCATCCTTTCCCTATCCAACCAGCGTAGCTCGTAGCTAATACCACAACGTAAACAGCAGTCGGGTTACCGTGGCATCAAAGCTGTACAGCGGTTCGGTGCCCGGGGTGGAAGCGACGCGAATGTCGCGGAAATTCTCGTAGTCAAAGCTGAAGCGATCCACCCACAGATTCAGCCCCGCCCGGTCGAAGGTGTCCCAGTTTGATTTGCTGAATTCGAAGCCAATCCCCACCCCCACCACGGTAGAGCTGAATTCGCTGAGTTCCTTGTCTCTGGCAAGAAAATTCTGGGCATTCTGGAATGGAAATAGATCCGCATAAAAATCCGCCTGGCCTTGCTGGTAGGCCCGGTAACGCCCTTCCAGAGTCCACTTTCCTCCCAGCGGCTGTATCAGCTTCAATTGCCAGCTATTGGCATCAATACCCCAGGAATCGTTATACAGCCGGTACTCGCCATGCAGGCCGGCCCGCCAGGGCAAGTAGTAGGACAGCCGTAACGAGGTAGCTTCACTGGTACGGGTTTCTGGATAGCGCTCCGGCTCAAAGCTGTAATTGCCACCACCCGTCAAATAACGCACGGAGCGGTAGGGATTGTTCAGGTAGCCTTCATCGGTGATCAGCTCATGGCCCAGGCTAGCCCTCAGATTGCGGGTCAGAATCTGCGATATATTGATCCGAAAATGCTGCCGATCGGCTTCTTCAGCGAAGGTATTATCATCACTTCGAAACACTTCATCCCAGCCTTTCGAATAGCCAAAGCTCAGGGTTGTCAGATCGCCAAAGAAATCCTGGCTCATGTCAAAGTGTACCGAGTTCGCCTCGAAATCATTTTCTTCGCTGTTGGCGTAACTTAACGAATAGATGGCCTTGCCATGCAGGTAATCCACGCCAACACTTTTCTCGGTGCGCTCTTCTGAGTAAGGACTGGCACTGACCAGCACATCAATGGAAGCAGCGGAGACTTCATCCACATAATAATTGGCATGCACCGCTACCTTGTCGGCCACCGACTTTCTTACCAGCACCGACGGGCCATTGATTTTCATACCGCCCCCCTCGTACTGGTGGTACAGCACATCAAGCCGATCCTCCGGCAATACCGAGGCTTGCAACAACGCGCTTGAACAGATCAGCACTCCCACCAGCAACGTACGCATCAGTTGCATCCGCAGCCTCCACCGGCACTGCCTTCCGCCCCACGCATGCTTTCCCGCGCCTGATGCACATGGCCCATGTAGCTTTCCGCCACCGGGTGGGCAGACACGTTCATCACCGGGTCCGCCAGGCGGGCACGCTCGTAGGGCTTTAGCCAGGGTTTTACGGCACAGCCGCTGGCGGTGAACGCCAGCAATAGCACAAGACCGGAGAGACGCATCATTCCCACTCCATTCATTCCAGCACCAGCGCCTTCACCTGGTCTTCGTATTTATCCATATAGCCGTCCTTGTAACCACGATGGTGATGACGGACCACACCATTACGGTCAATCAGTACGGTGGTGGGCATGGCATCCACGCCATAGGTTTCACTGGTACTGTTCTGCGGATCAAACAACACCGGGAAGGTCACCGGAATCTTGTCCAAAAGACGATCCGCCTGGTCACGATTCTCATCCAGGTTAACGCCCAGCACGGTGAAGCCGTAGTCGCGATACTCCTGATAAAGATCGTCCAGCAACGGCATTTCGGTACGGCAGGGTCCGCACCAGGAGGCCCAGAAATTCAGCAGAATCACGGTTCCCCGCTGCTCGCTTAGCTTCAGGTTGCTGCCATCCAGGGTCTTGAGCGTAAAGTCCGGTGCTGGCGCACCTTCCTCTGCGGCAAGCGCATTGCTGGAAAAAATCAGCGCCAACGCGCCTATCACTAGCATCAGTGTCTTTTTCATTATTGCTCCCCCCATTTCTTATTTTCAGAAAAACAGACTGACACCCGCGGTCAGCTCCAGATTGTGCGTGGTCTTATCCTCGCCAAGCACATCCAGATTAAAGATATGGTCTTTCATATCCACCCGCACGGCGATCAAATCATTGACCAGCAGGCGGTAACCCACACCGACCCCCAGGGTGAAATGCTCTTCGCCGGCGAAATCGGTAATCCCGGCTCCACCAAGCAGATAAAGGGCGTTATTGAACGTTCGTCCGCCAGACAGAAAGGCCTCGCCGGGTAGCAGGTTGTACCCCACCGACGCCTGGTAATAAGTGAACTCACGCTCATCATCATTCAGCAGACGCACCCCCGCATTAAGGGTTTCGAAACTGGTTTCTCCAGCCTCGGCGCGGCCCAGCACTGCCTCGAAGAACACATCCTCGGACAAGTGATAGTCCAGCCGCACGCCCACCACTGGCTGAGCACCAAAATCTTCAATCGAGAGAATGCCTGCGTACACACCCGCCTCGAAGTTTTCGCTATCGATATCCGCTTCCTTGATACGACGCCGCTCGATTTGCGGATCCAGTACCGATTCCGGGTCTGCGTCGCGCACAGCGGATATATCGTCTGCCGTTTCAGCTATTGCTCCTGCCGGGAGTAATAGAGGCAGGATCAGAAAAGCAGGGAGAAACCGAGTTTCCATTCTTCCAGATTCCGGTTGTCGTTTTCTTCGGTGAACAGCACATAACTTCGGTATTCACCCCGTAATACAAAACCGCGAGCCAGGTAGGCCTTCAGCCCGGCGCCGGCAAAAGCCAGCGTTTCGTCACGATTTTCCGGGCGCACCAATGTCGCCCGGGGTTCAATACTGGCGCGGCCGGTTCCCAGCATCGTATAGGGAGAGATTCTCCAGCGCGGAAACAGCTGATGCTGAAGGTTGAAATCAATCAGCTTGGTATTGGAAAAATTCCCACTGGCCTGGGTAAACATCGCCTCGGCAGTGAGGTTTTCTGTGAACCGGTAGCCAAGCCCCACCGCCAGCGAGGTGACACCTTCAAGTTCTCCCGCCAGCACCGATGCCTGCCAGTGCCCACCAGTAAAATCCTCGTGACCCAGATTCTGCAGTTCCGGTGTCTCACCGCTGCCGTCCAGGGTAGACAGTAACGCCTTGCGAGGCACCCAGCCGATGCGGCCACGGGCGGTTTCAACCTTGATCCAGCCGGCGCGCTGGAACAGCAGGGTCAGCGGCGCATGGCGCTCTACCACATGGAAAACCGGGTAACCGCGACCGGGCCCGGTATGGATATCCACATAGGGCTCCGCAACCTTGACTTGCAAGGGAGGTGACGGTTCGGATGAAACCGCTTTTACCGGTAACAGCACCAGCATGGATAACAACACAACTACAAGGCGCAACGGGTGCGTCTCCCCTTTCAATCGGACATCAAATAAGCCCGGCATGTCGATTCCGGGCTTGTTTTCATGGCAAGACTTTTACGCCATTCGCCTTGCGAACAAGGCTCCAACGGCACCAGTCAGGTTATCCAGACTTGGCGCTTTATCAGTTTTCGGGCACCCGGAACGGGTCGTTATAGAGCTGCGCCCCAAGATCGGCCCATTCCGCCAGCAACCGCAATTCTTCCACCTTCAGCCAGTCGTCATGGGCACCGCCCTGTACAAAGATATCAAAGAATGCGTCGGAATTGCGCGCCTGGCCAGCCCGAATGAGTGCCGAGACCGGCACGGTTTCCGTCACCGGAACAGGATTACCCATGTTATCCAGAATCAGCTCGCCGTCTTCATCAGTTTGGTAAACCACATTGCCTTCACCGTCAGTGACGATCTCCAGCCGGTCGACCAGGGCGCCGTCTTCCAGCACCAGCTCGTTGTCATTGAACAGCAGTTCCCGGTAGCTGGTGGGCTGTAACGGCTGATCTGCAGACGCCTCACCAGTGAGCTCCAGCTGCGCCGGCGGCACCTGCAACGCATTCATGGCATCCCGGCGATTATGGCAAGAAGAACAGGTAACATCCTGCAGGCTGCCACCCACGTCCGCCTGGCGTGGCAGATCCCAAAGCGGCTGAATGTGGTCCTGATAATGAATCACCGTGCGGCATTCCGCCTGCCATTGCTGCTGACAGGGCACCGGGGCAGGCGCCAGTGTCTGCAGGTCCGCATAGGCCAGCAACAGGTCTTCAGCCGGAGCCGGATCGCTCCAGGCATCAAAGCCGCGCATATCAATGGCCGGGATTTCCCGTTCCGGATAGAGCCGGGTGAGCGCCTGAGCCATGGTTTCGCCGGCATCGGCAAACCCGACCACATCGGTGCGGGTATTTGGGAAGGGCTGCCCGGTCAGGGGAGCACCCGCATTGATCGAAGGTGCCATGCCATCAGTACGGCCATGGGGCAACGGCGAATTGTTGGCGTGGCAGCCCTGGCATTGCAGGGTTTCGCCCGGGCGCAGATTGATCCATGCACCATGACGGCTGTACACCGCCTTGCCCGTGGCATCGACCAATTGCAGGCCCAGCGGCGCGTCAGCGGGTACCCGCGCTCGCACCGAGCCGTCCGGCTCTACCGGCACATAGCCGACAATTTCGCGCATGCCGAAATTAGCCGCCCGCCCGAACTGGGCTCCGGCGATATCCCGGACATCCTCGTCGGGGATCAACACGCCCTTGGTAATCCGCAGAAAACGCACCTGCCGCTCTTCCGGGGCCACCAGGGAAGGATCCCGGAACTGCTCGAGCGTGGAAATACCGGGAAGCCGAGGGTTATTGAAACTGACAAACCGGCTATCCATGTCGTAGACACTGCGAATATCCAGTCGCGCCAGGTTGTCTTCAGCGAGGGCATCGTCCCGCTCATTGGCCACGGCCTGCGTTGGCAGGGTTCGCGACGTTGCCACAGCCAGTTCTGTGACCCAGAGATTCGCCTGCGGGGTGACCACTGGCCGCTGAGTTCCCTCGGCCGGGTCCAGAATCCATAGACCGAAGGCAGGCGGTGCTTCCGGCAGTCCCTGATTTAGATACTCGGCGGTACAGGGCCGCAGGGTTTGCCCCTCCCGCAAGCGACAGGGAGACCAGGCGATCAAAAAACGACCGGAGCCATCATCCATGCTCACCAAATCCGCCAGTCGCCCTTCCACCGCCACGGCATCACCCAAAGAGCTGGCCGGGCCCGGCAACGCCTGCTCTGCCTGACTACCAACCCGACCAAACAACGGGCCCTCACGATTCACGAAGTTGCCAATATGGATGGCCAGCGGCTGCATCTGCCCGGCTCCGGCCTCGCGCAAACGTGCAGCGGTGAGCAGACGACCATCGCCCATGAGCGAGAGGGGCAGGAATTCCCGAGTGCGATTATTACCGGCGTCATGGCTATCGGCACCGTATAGGGGGGTAAGCCCGGTTCCGTCCGGGTTAACCCGGTACAGATCAAAGCGGTTTTCATTATCCTTGTTATCCCAGCGCAGGAAGATCACCCGCCCATCGCGGCCCACCAGGGGCGCCACATCATGGCTCATATTGAAGGTGATCTGCTCAATCTCCACGCCGTCCGCACTCATCACGTGCAGGGCGAAGGCATAAGTATCACGGCCTTCTTCCAGCGGGGTGAACTGGGGCTTGCCCTCATCCAGCAACCTGGCCCGGGCCTGGCGCTGGCGGGTTGAGGCAAACACGATACGGCCATCGGGCAAATAGGCCGGATAGCGATCCTGGCCTTCTTCTGCGCGCAGGTCGCTGCTGATCAGCCGTCGCGCGACGCCCGTTTGAAAATCATATTCCCACAGGTTCCAGGTAGGCTGCTCATCCTCATCTGCATCGACAATTTCCGGCGCCCGAGCGGAAAATAGCAGACGACTGCCGTCGTAGCTCATGGTGAGATCACGGACGTCGTGGCCGGAACCGAAGATCGTCGTGGAGACATCACGAGTCACAGCACGGGAGGAAGCGCTGTCACGCACCATCAGCCTGGCCCCGGCCTGGAACGCTGCCGGTTCTTCCAGGGACTCAACCACAATCTCACCGTCGTCATCCCTGGGCAGCGAACGCTGCACATACGCCACCGGGATATCGGTTACCGTGGGGTCCTTCTGCTGATCCCCCCCGTCCATGCCTCCGCAGCCGCTTATCCCCACAAGCAGGCCCAGCAGGACAGGTACCCTCATTATTTTCACCGTTCGTCCGTTTTTTTCTGGTTTGTGTCAGTATCGCGAATCTGTTGTTGATTTTCTGGGCCCCAATTCACAGAGCCTGATGCAGAATGTCATGGACAATGATTGCGGGAAACGGGAAATCTGTTAAACGGTCGATCTGTACTGCCAATCAATGACAGACGGACGACACCGTATCAAAGAAAAAGGATACAGCCATGAAAGGCTATCGGGGGATATTTCTGGTGACGCTGGCTCTCAGCTTGCCTGTGACAGGCATGGCCAACAGTCGCGACCAGGCACAACGCATTCACAATCGTCTGGCGGGTGTGCCGGCGGATGCTGCCACGCTCACTACCATGGCCAACCTGATCCAGGGCAACCCTACCAGCGGCCCCCGTGACGCGGCGGAACTGGCCATGGACCACCCGGCGTTCTATAACGTCACTGTCAAGCAGTTCGCCACACCGTGGACCAATGAGGCCCAGGATGTGTTCGCGCCATTGAATGACTATACCGCCACGGTAATCGGTGCCATTCGCGATGATCTGGACTTTCGGCGAATCCTCTACGATGACCTGCTTTACGTGGGCAACGTCACCCCAGCGGCGTCTGCGGACAGCAATGCCCATTACCGCAACCTGGAGAGTCAGCACGCCAATCTGGCCGATGTGCTTTCCGCCAGCAGCCAGGCCAGCCAGTACGGCACGCCGTCACAGGCCGTTGCCGGGGTGCTGACCACCCGTGCCGCTGCCAACGCCTTTTTCTATGCCGGCACCAACCGGGCCATGCTGCGCTTCACCCTGATGAACCATCTCTGTCGTGACCTGGAACAGGTGCAGGACACCACTCGCCCCTCCGACCGCATCCGTCAGGATGTCAGCCGCAGCCCCGGCGGCGACAGCCGTATTTTCCGCAACAACTGCATCAGCTGTCACAGCGGCATGGACCCGCTGGCCCAGGGCTTTGCCTACTACGACTGGGAAGGCCCGCAGGAAGGCGATGGTGGCCGCATGGTCTACAACACCAGCGCCGATCTGGATACCGGCACCCGGGTGCAGGGCAAATATCTGATCAACAGCAACAACTTCCCCTGGGGGTACATCACCCCGGACGACAACTGGGACAACTACTGGCGAAAAGGCCCCAATGCCAACCTGGGCTGGGACCCGAATCTGAACGGCAGTGGCAGCGGCGCCGCCAGCCTGGGCCGGGAACTGGCCCACAGCGATGTTTTCGCCACTTGCCAGGCGGAGAAGGTTTTTCAGGCGGTGTGCCTGCGCAAACCCGCAGACAGTGCCGACACCTCTCAGCTTGAGAACATGACGAGCCAGTTCAAAAACGATAACTACCGCATGAAGACGCTGTTTGCCGATGCGGCCACCTACTGCATGGGGGACTGAGGCGATGCGATACTTACCACTTGTCAGTGCTCTCCTGGCCGCGTTGATCAGCGGCTGTGGCGGCAGCAGCAGCGGCTCCGACACCACCCCGAACGTTAACAATGGGGGCGGCAACAACAACGTCAACTACGACGGCCCTGCACCACGCAATGCTGACGTCTCCGCTTTCAAGATCTATATCTGGAACAATATGGTCAGCGAGCAGCGCTGCGGCGCCTGTCACCGCGATCAGCAGCCTGCCTTCCTGCAGACCGGCGATATCAACCAGGCCTATGCAGCAGCCAACCCGCTGATCAACCTTAACCAGCCAGCGTCCTCGCAGATGGTGCAGAAAGTCGCCGGTGGGCATAACTGCTGGGAATCTGATTCGCAATTCTGCGCCGATCAGATCAGTACCTGGATCAGCGCCTGGGCTGGCGAAAGTCTGGGGCTGGGGGGCGGCACCACGGAACTGGAAGAACCGCCGATCAAGGACCCGGGCAACAGCAAGAATTTCCCCCAGGACCCGAGCCTGTTCCAGACCCATGTCTATCCGTTGCTGGACGACCATTGCAGCGACTGTCACCAGAGTGATGCCAACACCCCCCAGGGCCCCTATCTGGCTGCAGATGATGTGAACGAGGCATACACGGCCGTGCGCAGCAAGATCGACCTGAACAGCCCGGAATTGAGCCGTCTGGTAGAGCGTCTCGGTGAAGACAGCCATAACTGCTGGAGCGATAACTGCGACAGTGATGCCCTGGCCATGGAAAATGCCATTCGCGCCATGGCGAACGCCATTGTCCCTACCGCCCCCGATAACGATCTGGTGCTGAGCAAATCACTCAATGTGGACGATGGCACCCTGGCCGCCGGCGGCGGCCGTTACGAGAGCAACATCATCGCCCGCTATGAATTCAAGACCGGGGAAGGCCTCACCGCCTTCGACAGCTCCGGAGTAGACCCGTCCATCCACCTGCAATTCAATGGCGACGTCACCTGGGAAGGCGGCTGGGGCATTCGTCTCAACAACGGCAAAGCCCAGGGCAGCACCGCCACCAGCAAGAAGCTCAGTGACATGATCCGCACCACCGGCGAACTGACCCTGGAAGCCTGGCTGGTGCCCGCCAGCACCGGCCAGGATGATGCCCATATCATCAGTTACTCCGCCGGCCCGGATGCCCGCAACCTGACACTGGCGCAAAGCGGCAGCAATTATCAGCTGTTCCAGCGTATCGGCGAAGCCACTGACGGCAACGGCGAACCGGTGCTGGAAACGGCTGACGATCCGCTGCAGGCCAGCCTGCAGCACGTGGCGGTGACCTTCGACCCGGTAAACGGCCGACAGATCTATATCAATGGTGCCCGCAACGGCGCCACCGATCCGGTCATCCCCGCCCTGCTCAACACCTGGGATGACACCTTCGCTTTAGTCCTGGGCAACGAAGCCTCCAGTGACCGCCCCTGGGAAGGGGTAATCCGTTTCGCCGCCATCCATAACCGGGCACTCACTGAAGAACAGATTCGCACCAACTTCGACGCCGGCGTCGGCGAGCGTTATTTCCTGCCCTTCTACATCGGTCATCTGATCGACCAGCCCGGCGCCTATGTGGTGTTCGAAGTGTCCCGCTTCGATAACTTCAGCTACCTGTTCGCCGCGCCCTACTTCATCAACCTGGAGCAGGACATCGTCAGCGAAGAAGTCCCCCTGGCCGGCCTACGTCTGGGCATCAATGGACAGGTACCGGATGTGGCACAAGCCTTCGCCACCCTGGACACAGAGATCGGCGGCGACGGCTACAGCGAACAGGGAGAAACCCTGTCCCGCCTGGGCACCTTGCTGCCGGTGGAGCAGGGCCAGGACAACGATGAATTCTTCCTGACCTTCGAGCGGCTGGGTAGCCATACCCATGTGCACACTGAACCGCAGCCCTTGCCGTTGACCCCTAACGAATACGGCGAACAACCACTGGCAGGGCTACGCAACTTTGCCGAAATCAACGCCACCATGAGTGTGCTTACCGGAGTACCAGAGGGTTATGGAGACGTGCCGGACACCTATCAGCGCCTGCGCACCCAGCTTCCCAGCGAGGAAAACATTGAAGCCTTCCTCACTGCTCATCAGGTCGGCGTGGCGCAGCTGTCGATCGAGTACTGCAACGCCCTGGTGGAAGCCGAGCGCACCAATGATGGCAGCATCACACCCCTGTTCTCAGGGCTGAACTACAACGTTGGTGCCGACACCATTACCCAGCAACAATGGCGGGACTGGGTCATTTCACCATTGTTTGAACGCATGGTCGGCAACGGCCAGGCGGATCAGCCAGCCCGGGCCGATGTGGAGGGGGAACTGGAAAGCCTGCTGTTCAACACCAATCTGACACAGTGCAGCAGTGACTGCGTGGAACGCACCGCCACCGCGGCAAAGGCGGCCTGTGCCGCCATGCTGGGCAGTGCCACCATGCTGATGCAATAAGGGGAAAATCATGAAACGTAACTTTCTAAAAAAACGTACCCAGCCCCTGCATCCGGATGCACCCTTGTTGAATCTGGGCCACGGCAAACCGGTCAGCCGCCGGGACATGCTGGGCCGCGGCTTGCTCACCGGCGCAGCGTTCGGCAGCGTCGGCATGTTTGGTTTGTTCAGTAATCCTCGCGACGCCATGGCGGCACTGTCCGGTGATCTGGAAGGCATGAAAACCGACTGCGGCATCGCCGCCGCCGGGGCCGGCAAGATCCCCTTCATCTGTTTTGATCTCGCCGGTGGCGCTAACATTGCCGGCTCCAACGTGCTGGTTGGTGGCGAGGGAGGACAACAGGATCTTCTCAGCAGTGCGGGTTATTCCAAGCTTGGGCTACCGGGCAACCTGGCACCCAATAATGACCCGGGCACCATCAATACCGAGCTGGGGCTGGCATTCCATAGTGACTCCCCTTTTCTGCTTGGCATTCTCGACAAGGCACCAAACGCCACCGCCAATGTGAATGGCTGCGTGATCCCGGCACGCTCGGAAAACGATACCGCCAATAATCCCCACAACCCCATGTACGGTATTTTCAATGCCGGTGCGGACGGCGAACTACTGTCGTTGATAGGCTCTCGCAGCTCCATATCCGGTGGCAACTCCATGTCCCCGGATGCATCCATCATCGCCTCAGCCCGTCCCACCAAGGTAGACCGGCGCTCCGATGTGACCGGCCTGGTAGACACCGGCAAACTGGTCGGCCTGCTCGACCAGGCCGATGCCGTGTCGGTAATGGAATCCATCGCCCGCATCAGCCACAAACGCATCGACCGCATCGACAGTGGTCTTACCAATACCAACCGCCGCGACAACCTGCGCAACCTGCTGCGTTGTGGTTATGTGGAAGCGGCAGATATCACCGACCGCTACGGCGACCCTTCCACCCTGGATATCCGCCAGGACATGGACATTCTCGGCATCTTCTCGGACGCCGAGTTGAACGATCGGGAGTTTGAGAAAACGGCCTCGGTGATGAAGCTGGTGGTCAACGGCTACGCCGGTGCCGGTTGTATCAGCATGGGTGGTTTCGACTATCACACCGGCGAACGGGGAACCGGTGAAATCCGCGACCGCCGTGCCGGGCGGTGCATGGGAGCCTGCCTGGAGTACGCTCGCCGCAAGGGAGTGCCACTGATGATTTATGTGTTCAGTGATGGCTCCGTGGCCAGCAACGGGCGCATCGATGACTCTGCCGAAGGACGTGGCAAGGGCGAATGGACTGGCGATAATTCATCGACCGCGGCGTCCTTCTTTCTGGTTTACGACCCCAATGGCCGCCCCACCCTCAATACGGCGGGCAGCACGGCGGAACAACATCAGCAGCTGGGCTGGATGCGCCCGGATGCCTCGGTGGAAACCGCTGGCACCCCGGCCGCCAACAACGTCAACCTGTTGGCGGAAACCGTGTGGCTGAACTACATGGCGCTTCATGGTGAGCAGGGCTTGTTCTCGGAGAAGTTCCCCAATCACAGTCTGGGCAACAGCGACTCCATGGACCGGCTTACCGCCTTCGAGCCCATCGTTAGTGGTACCATTACCTGACGGCAACCGTTGGAGCTTTGCGAGCAAAGCTCCAATATCTACACACTGGATCTACACACTGGTCCCGGATACACCGATGCATCGCCCTCGCCCGCTTCGCTCCCTGCTTGCCAGCCTGCTACTGCTGCTGGCGCTCCCCGTGCACGCCGACTGGCAACAACACGACTGGGATGTGATGGGCACCCGCGCCAGTGTTTCCCTGTGGTCAGAGAGCAATGCCGCTCCCCTTTTCCAGCAACTGGAAGCGGAAATGGAGCGGCTCAACCAGTTACTGTCGCCCTGGATAGACGACAGCGAGCTGGCCCGACTCAACCGGCAAGGCCACGAAGCACCGCAAGCCATCAGCCCCGAGTTCTATCGGTTACTGGAACGGTCCCTGCATTTCTATCAGCTCACCGACGGCGCCTTCGACATTACCTTTGCCAGTGCCGGCCATCTCTATGACTACCGGGAAGGTAAGGCGCCAAACGCTTCCCAGCTAGCCGATGCGGCCGAGCACATCGGCGCCGACCGCATTGAGTTACTGCCGAATCACCGGGTGCGCTATCGCACACCCGGCACCCGCATCGATCTGGGCGGCATCGCCAAGGGCTATGCCATCGACCGGGGTATCGCGCTGTTGAAAGAGGCGGGTATTAAGCATGCCTGGCTGTCCCTGGGCGGTGACAGCTATGTGCTCGGTGACCACCGGGGTCGCCCCTGGGAAGTGGGCATCCAGCACCCTCGTAACCAGGAGAAGGTGGCCATGCGCCTGCCCATCAGCGACCTGGCCATGTCCACCTCCGGCGATTACCAGCGCTACTTCATCCGTGATGGCCGCCGCATCCACCACATCCTGTCACCGCAGACCGGCAAGAGTATCGATGGTCTGGCCAGCGTTACCGTGCTCGCGGACAACAGCCTGGATGCGGATGCTCTCTCCACCAGTGTCTTTGTGCTGGGAGTAGAAAAAGGCCTGGCGCTGATCAACCGGCTAGCGGATACCTCGGCCATCATCATCGACCGCAATGGCAATGTTTTTTATTCCGACGATTTAACGACACCGGAGTAACGGTGGATGACGCCTAGGGCTAATCCACCCTACGGGCCTACGGGCGAGTCACCAGCCAGGTGCCGGCGCCGATCATGGTGCCGCCAGCGACGATGCTCAGAGGTTGTTGCAAACCGGGATTGCGGTGGAGGGTAATCCGTTGGGCCAGTAATGCATAGACAGCCTTAACGCCGCCCACGCTGAAAACCGTAATCAGCAGCACCGCGACAAGATCCATCGCATCCGGCGAGTGCATATCCACAAACAGGGGAAACAGGCTGGCATAGAAAACGATGGCCTTGATGTCGCCCAGGGTCACCGCCAGGCCGGCGAGAAAACTGACGGTCCTGCTACCACCGGCAAACGGTTCGACTTGCAATGCAGCCCCACGATGCCGGATCAGGTTGATGCCGAACCACACCAGCCAGAGCCCGGCGGCAATACGGACCAAGGAAAACAAGCCACCCAGTTGCTGGGCCAGCTCGCTCATTCCCCACAGGGCAAGCGCAGCGAACAACAGATCCGCCACCACAATACCCGCGGCCACCCACAGGCCCTGCGACAATCCCAGCCGGGCAGAACGCACCACTACCAGGGCCACACTGGTGCTGGGCAGTGCCGCCAGCACCATCATCACCGGCATCAGTAACAGTAACCCGTATCCATCCATGGCCATTCCCTGCGATAAAACCCGTTGCCTTGCGAACAAGACCCCCACTAAATCGTTGGTCTCGACACAAACAACACCGTTGGCGCCTTGCTGGCAAGGCGAAGAGGCCGATTCCCTCTTACTCTATGGGCGCCTCGGAACCACCAGCCGGCGGCTCACGCCGGGTCCGCAACGCCTTGTTGTACAGATCGGCCAGTCCTTCATGGGCTGCCGCACTGAAACGCTTCAACCGCTTGCGGGTCACTGTGACCTGCTCAAACGCGGACGCCTGCAGGGAATATTGCTGACGCCGCATCAGCCGCTCACCGCGCTTTTGCAAGCTGGCCAGCTCCTGCTCCAGAGCGGGCAGTTCCTGGCGGAAAAAATCCAGCCGCTGGACCCGGTTACTCGCCACCATGACCCGGCTACGCAATTCACGGGTCTGGTCGAGCATGGCGCTGATGTCGTTCAGTTCCTGCTGGCGCTGCCACTGGCGAGGCACGATATCCTGCTGCATTTCCCACAAAAGAACCCCCTTGTAGAAATCCAGCTTGGCGGTCATATCCGGCCGTTTACGCTTGCCCCAACTCCGGGTTTTGCGTTCGGCCTCCTGCTGAGCCTGCCAAAGACGCTGCTCATCGTCAGTGGCAAAAGGCAGCGGCTCCTGATCCGATACAGCGGCCCGATAATCACCCTGCAGGCGGGTAAGGCGACCCTGAAAATCTTGCTGTGACAATTCCCGCAGCAGGGCCTGAGCCTGGGGCCTGACTTCCTGATGCTTGCGCTCATGGGCGTCGAGCATGGTCTGCATGGCGGGCAAGGTATTCTGCCATTGAGTCAGCAGATTCCGTTGGCGCATCAGCTCATGGTAGTTGTGCCAGCCATGCTGGAACTCCCTGGTGGCAAACCATTCGTAGAAAGTCGGAAAACTCTTCACCCGCTTTGGTAAAAACGGCGGCACCGGGTCCATGGCGGTGGACCAGCGTGGCTCACCGACCATTTCCGTAAACCAGTCACCATTGGCAATCCGCGCCTCCACTTCCAGCAGGTACTCTTCCAGCCCGTCGAAGCGTTCCAGCGCAGTCTGGAAAGCCTGACGAGCAGAACGCTGATCGCCCATCTGTTCGTACAGATAGGGGATCGCCAGCTGCGCTTCCTGCACGGTGGAACGCTGGATCGATTTACGGTCCAGTTTCTGCAGCACCGGCAACGCCCTGGCCGGCTGATTCTCGATCAACAGGGCACGGGCGTAGAGCAGCAGGGAGACATCAGCGAACGGCCCTTCCAGGCGGGCATCGCGCAGCAGCTGCAAAGCACGGTCCTCCTGATCGCTGCGCAGCATGTAAATCGCCAGCGCCAGCATGGCCTTGTCCTTGATCGCGTTTACCTCCGGCGCACCGGGCGGCAGGTTGGCTAGTTCCCACAACCATTCCTGGCCCAGACCAGGGTGCTTGCCGTTGATCCAGCTGATCGCCAGGTTATAGCGCAGGTAGGCATTGAGCGGGTGATTAGCGGCAAAGGCATCCAGGGATTCCGCCGCCTCTTCATAGCGGCCCAGACGCATCAGCACCCGCGCCCGCAGGCTGTGGTAAACCTCTTGCAGGTCCTCAGGCGGCGTACCGGCCTGCTGCTCAAGAGTTTCCAAAGCGCGAGCGTATTTCTGTTGTCGGTAGTAAAGCCCGGCCAGATGAATCCAGGCCCGCTGGGCCACCTCGCCACTGACCTGCTGGTCCAGCAACGCACTGAACACCCGCTCGGCATCCTCCGGCATACCGTAGGCGCTGTACATGGCGCCCAGCAGCACTTCCAGATCTGCCCGGTGCACATCCACCTCGCCGCGCTCAAGGGCCATCTGTGCCCGCGTCAGGGCAGCGAAGTAATCCCCCTGCAGATAGAGATATGCCACCTCCCCATAGGCCAACTCCTGCACCTGATGCGGTTTGTCCAGCCGCCCCCAGGCCAGTGAGCTGATCAGCAACAACACCACGCCAGACCACTTCAGCATGTTCGCCTCAGCGCCAGTCACGGAACAGGAGACGAGGCTGCTGTTTGGCCTTGTCATCCTCAATATGCAGCTGAACGAAATGGCGGCCATGGCGCTTTTCAAACTGCCCGGTGACACCCCGTCGAATTTCCCTGTCCTCTGGCCCCATGCCGGTCACAAAGGCGGTGATTTCGTGCTCGCCGTTTTTCACGTTGGCCAGCGCCAGTCGCTGCACCGCACCATTTTTCAGGGCCCGGATTTCCCGCTCGGTGTACAGATGGCTGGCCAGGACTTCGCCATCCAGCTCCAGAGTAATGCTGTCCGGCTGGAAGTAATGGCCCACATCCAGGGACACATAGATGCCCACCTGGGTATCGGCAGGAAACAGCAGTTCCTCCTCCAGCAATAGCAGACGCTTATTGACTTCCAGTACGTCGCGCTTGAAGTCCGCCAGCTCCTGATCCAGCTCGGCCCCCTGAATCTGGCTGGCAACCAGCATCAATAGCAACACTACTACTTGGCGCATTGCGCTCCCCCAATCCCGATGGTTTTTTGGCAATCTACCATAGCCATGCGACTTTGACTGTTGCGATCGTCACACCTGATCGGTTCTTCACGTTAACTTGTCCGATCAACGGCGATTCTTCGCCCATGACATCCCCATCGCTTCCCTATCCAGTACTGATTACCGGTGCCAGCTCTGGCATCGGTCTGGCACTCACTCGCCTTCATCTGGCGCGAGGAGATCAGGTTATCGCCAGCAGCCGCGACCCTGACAGCTCGCCGCTGGCGGCACTGACCGCCCGGCATGACACGTTGACGCTGGTGGCGGCGGATCTGACCGACCCACAGGGGCCTGCAGGGCTCGCCGAGGAAGTCAAAACACACACAGAGCATCTGTCGCGAGTGATTCATTGTGCCGGGGTGCTACACGATACCCGCCGGAATCTGTCACCGGAAAAGCGACTGGAAGATCTGTCGCTAGAGAGCCTGGAATACAGTTTCCGACTGAACGCCTGGGCCCCGATGCTGCTGGCCCGCAGCCTGCTGCCACAGCTACGCCGCCAGCCGGCAACCTTCGCCGCCATCTCTGCCCGGGTCGGCAGTATTACCGACAACCATCTCGGCGGCTGGTACAGCTATCGCAGCAGCAAGGCAGCGCTGAACCAACTGATCCGCACCTTTGCCGTGGAGGCTCGACGCCGGGCTCCTCAGCTCACCCTGCTGGCATTGCATCCTGGCACCACTGACACCCCACTATCCGCTCCCTTTCAGTCCCGGGTCCCGGAAGAAAAGCTGTTTTCTGCAGACTGGGTGGCAGAGCAATTGACAGTTCAGCTGGACCAGGCAACACCGGAACAGAGCGGCAGTTTTATTAACTGGCGGGGCGATCCGCTACCCTGGTAGCAGATACAAATTTTCCACACTTGTCGCTTGCCATACCCTGCCTGCTCGCGCCACTATCAACGGGCTGATACACAATGTGTATCGGCACTCATGCCGGCGGCCCGGTCAGGATGCCGCGCCATGCGCGCCCCATCAGGGGCGCGGTGGCGTGGCGGGAGATCGGGCCGTTCGGCATGCACCTATCCCGCTTCACCCCCGCGACGAATCATCTGCCCTTCATTGATGCAACTTTCCCGCTATGCTTGCCTCTAACAGAGCCAATGCCAAGGAGTTCGGGAATGAAAAAAGTACTTTCGCTATGGCTGATCACGGCCACCATCGTGCTGGCGGGCTGTCAACGACTGGGGTCGCTGGAGGCGCCGGAAGTCAGCGTATCCGGCATTGCCCTCAACAGTATCAGCCTGTTTGAACAGGAATGGGGGCTCACTTTGCGTGCCCGCAATCCCAATGACCGGGAACTGACGCTGAAGAGCCTGGACTATGAGATCTTTATCAACGGCGAAAAGTTTGCCCGCGGCCTCACCGGCGACAGCGTCACCCTGCCCGCCATGGGCGATGCCCAAGTGACCACCACGATTACCACCAGCCTGCTGAGCAGCCTCAAACAGTTGCAGAAAATCCAGCAGCAACAGGACAAGCCGCTGCAGTATCGCCTGGTCGGCAAAGCCAGAGTCGCCGGGGTACCCTTGCCCCTGTCCTTCGACAAGGAAGGCGAAATGAAACTGCCGGCGATGCCTTGACCCTTCTTTGAAAAGCATTTTTTTACCACAGAGGGCACAGAGCACACCGAGATAGAACAGTGGTGTTACCTGTGCCCTTAGTGGTTAACCAGACAGCTTCTCGTTTGCTTGATAGCTCCCAACCCAAACCGATTTTTCCCTCAGTGTCCTCTGTGCCCTCTGTGGTAAAAAATCACTTCCCCTGACGCTCGCGTCGAAACCGGGCCGGAGTCTGCCCGGTCCAGCGGCGGAAAGCGTGATTGAAGTTGGACAGTTCGGAGAAACCCAGTCGATCGCTGATCTCTTCCATGCCCAGCCCGCCCAGAATCAACCACTGCTCCGCCAGCATCCGTCGCACTTCATCGAGCAACTCCCGGTAACCGGTGCCCTCAGTGCGCAGCTGCCGACGCAGTGTGCGACTGGTCACACCCAACTCTGATGCCATGGCTTCCATATCCGGAAAGCGGCCCGGCTGGCTAAGCAGGCGGCGGCGCACCCGTAACGCCACCCCACCCTGTCGATAGCGCTGCACCAGCAGTTGCTGGCATTGCTCCTCGCAGAGCCGGGCGGTAACCGGGTTGGCCTGAGGCAAGGGCATATCCAGAAGACCAGCGACAAACCGGGCCTGACTGTGAGACTGATCGAAACAGGGCGGCAACCCGAAAATAGCGGTAAACGGCGCAGGATCCTGCTCAGGCAATCGCAGGGCCAGGGAGGACAGCGGAATACGGCTGGCGAACAATTCTTCCTGGACCATCATCACCGCGCTGGCATCCCGTGCCAGCAGGTAGGGGCGAATGGTTTCCGGTAACCCGCTGTCATCCAGGATCAACACCGCCTCCCCCTGCTCCTCCTCAAGGCGGATATCCAGGAAGGCAAAGGTCAGATCCAGATAGCGCACCCCCAGCTCCACCGCCTGCCGAAAGGTAGGGCTACTGAGCAGGGCAAAGCCCCACACCCCGTAACTGCTCAGGTGATAACGCTGCCCCATAGCCAGGCCATGTCTGACCGGATCATCCAGCTGCGCACAAAGGTTCTCCACCACCCGGCGCTCCTGGGCCCGCTCGATGGTCGCCTCCGGCCGATGCAGCATTGCCGGGTCAATATCGCTGCCTGCCAGACAGGCCTGCGCGTCCAGCCCCTGTTCGGCGGCGTAGGCCATTTGCAGGCGCACACTGGTGATGGCACGACGTACATCCATGAAATGTCCGTTTCCCACAATTTTCTGTCCCAGAATGCCATAAACAAGACGTATCCGTCCCGTTAGAGTAACCATCAATAAAAGACTATTGGGATGTTTACCATGCAAGTGACCCACAACGTGGTGATTATCGGTGCCGGCTTCGGCGGACTCGGCATGGCCATTCGCCTGAAAGCCCAGGGCGAAGAGAATATTTTGATGATCGAGAAAGGCCACGACGTGGGTGGCTGCTGGCGCGACAACACCTACCCTGGCGCCGCCTGCGATGTGCCTTCCCATCTGTATTCGTTTTCCTTCGAGCGCCATTACCCGTGGAGCCGCCGCTTCGCGCCGCAACAGGAAATCTTTTCCTACCAGCAATACTGTGCGCGCAAGTACGACCTGTACCGGCATATCCGCTTCAACACGGAAGTCGCCGACGCCCGCTACCAGGATGAAGACGGCATCTGGGAATTGACCCTGACCAACGGTGACACCCTCACTACCCGGGTACTGATCACCGCCACCGGCCAGCTCAACCAGCCCGCCTACCCGCCGCTGTCCGGTATCGAGGATTTCGCTGGTGCGCATTTCCACAGCGCCCGCTGGGACCACGACGTGGACCTGACCGGCAAAACCGTGGCCGTGGTGGGCACTGGCGCCAGCGCCATCCAGTTCGTGCCGGAAGTGGCCAAGGTGGCCGGCAAAGTAAAACTGTTCCAGCGCTCCGCTGCCCATGTGATTGCCAAACCGGATCGCGCCTACAGCAAACTGGAACACCAGGTACTGAGCAAGGCACCCATTACCCAGACCCTGGACCGGCTACGCATTTATGCCACCAACGAATCACGGGCCCTGGGCTTTACCACTTTCCAGAAGGCCATGAAGGTGTACGAGTGGCTGTTCAGTCGGCACCTGAAGCAGCAGATCAAGGATCCCGCCCTGCGCGAGAAACTGACCCCGGATTACCCCATGGGCTGCAAGCGCATTCTGATGTCCAACGATTACTACCCGGCCCTGGCACAGGACCATGTGGAGGTGATCAACCACGGCATCAGTTCGGTGGACCAGCGCGGCCTCACCGACAGCACCGGCACACATCACGACGCCGATGTGATCATCTACGGCACCGGCTTCAAAGCCACCGACTTTCTCACCCCCATGACCATTACCGGCCGTGACGGGGCAGACCTGAACGCGGTGTGGAAAGATGGCGCCGAAGCCTACCTGGGTATCACCGTGCGCGGCTTTCCCAACCTGTTCATGCTCTATGGCCCCAACACCAATCTAGGCCACAACTCCATCATCTACATGCTGGAAAGCCAGATTCACTACATCCTGCAATGTGTAGCGGAGATGGACGAACAGGGCATCAAGGCACTGGAAGTCCGCGACCGGGTTCAGGAAGACTTCAACAAGACGGTGCAGGACAAAATCAGCAATACCGTCTGGGACAAGGGTTGTCATAGCTGGTACAAAACCGAAAGCGGCAAGAACACCAACAACTGGCCCGGCTTCACCTTCGACTACCGCCGCCAGACACGGACCCTGGATTTGAATGACTATGAGCTCCTTCGTTGAACGAATCAGCCGGGCCCAGTCCGGCACCCAGCAATTGCTGGCCGGCGCCCTGCGCCAGTCCCTGGCAATGCTGTTCAAACCGGTGGCCAACCCCCGCTTCAGCGTCAAGACACAGCGGCGCTGGCTGGACATCATGGCCAAAACCACGCTGGTCGCCCGGGATGTACCCTGCCATGAGGCTCCCCTGGGGGACGTACCCTGCCGGCACTATGCGCCGCTGAATGCCCAAGGCACCGTGCTTTATCTGCACGGTGGTGGTTATGTGGCTGGCAGCCCGGAAAGCCACCGCTCGGTTACCTCGCACCTGGCAAAATTCGCCAATGCCCGCGTGGTCGTACCGGACTACCGGCTGGCGCCGGAGCATGCCTGCCCCGCCGCCATCGAGGATGCCGTGGCTGTGTATCAAGCCCTGCTGGCAGAGGGCGTGGACCCGGCTACCCTGACCATCGCCGGCGATTCCGCTGGCGGCGGTCTTGCCCTGGCCGCCCTGCAAGCCCTGAAAGCGGAAAAGATCGCCTTGCCCAGCAGCACCATCCTGATTTCTCCCTGGGTGGACCTGAGCCTCAACGACCTGTTCGACACTGACCGGGACATCATGCTCAGCCACGCCTGGCTGGCCAGTGCCGCTGGCGCCTATGGCGGTGATGATCCGACTCGCCCGGCCTGCTCCCCGCTCAATGGCGACCTGACGGGCCTGCCTCCGGTATTGATCCAGTCCGGTAGCGACGAGATCCTGCTCAACGACAGCCACCGCCTGTGCGCCGCCCTGAACGACGCCGGCACCCCGGCCCGTCTGCAGGTACACCCGCAACGCTGGCATGATTTCCAGCTCCACGCCGGTGTACTGGCCGATGCGGATCAGGCGCTGATGACCTGCGCCCGCTTTATCCACCAACACTGGAACCCCGCCGCATGAAACGCATCCTGATCACCGGCGCCGCCAGTGGCATCGGCCTGACCACCGCCAAACACTTCCACGAGAAAGGCTGGCGAGTGGGCCTGACCGACGTCAACGACACCGCCCTGGTGCGGCTGGCGAAGGAACTGGACAACAGCTGGTATCGGCCCCTGGACGTGACCGACAGCATTGCCTGTCAGCATGCCTGCAGAGACTTTGCTGAAGACGGCGGTATCGACGTGCTGTTCAACTGTGCCGGTATTCTGCGCATGGGACCCTTTGAGTCCATCAGCGCGGAACAACACAAGCAGATCATCGACATCAACGTGACCGGCCTGATCAACATGAGCCTGGCTGCCCACCCCTTCCTGCAAGATAGCAAGGCCGCCGCGGTGATCAACATGAGTTCCGCCTCGGCCCTGTACGGGGTGCCGCATCTAGCCTCCTATTCCGCCAGCAAGTTCGCGGTGCGTTCGCTCACCGAATCGCTGAATATCGAATGGGGTCGGCAGGGCATCCGCGTGGTCGATATCATGCCGCCGTTCGTGAAGACCCCCATGGTGGAAAAGGCCAGCTTCCGGGCACCGGTGGTGGACCGCATGGGCGTCAACCTGAGCGCCGACGATGTGGCCAAAAAGGTCTGGCAGGCCGCCAATGAAAAAGTCCCGGTACACAACCCGGTGGGCCTCACCTTCAAACTGATCAAGCTCCTCGACAAAGCCCTGCCCAGCGCCTCGACACGGTTGTTCATGAGCTTTCTGAGTCGGGACTGACCCTCCCACCTCTGTAGGAGCGGCGCTCTCTGTGCCCCGCGGGTATGAGCCGCGAATGGGGCGTGGCGGCCCCCTTCCGGGTTATCGGTGCTCTACTCGGAGAAACCTGCCGAGCCCTGCAATCCCTGATCGCCCATGGCCGATTCCCTCGCAAGCGAGGGTTCGCGGCTCGAGCGCCGCTCCTACGACGGAGGTGATAGCAAGCTACTCCCCGGCCTGAGGAGCCTGAAAAGTAATCTTCACCTTCCTCCGCCCCCATTCCCGGGCCGCCTGCACATCCTCGCCCATGTAGATATCGATCTTCTTTTTCCAGCGCCAGTGCATCTTGTCCTTCACCACCCAGGTACCGGGCAGGCCTTCGATCTGCAGCTGCGCGTTATGACCCAGCCCCATGGGAATCAGATCCCGCGACACCGCAATGGACTTCATTCCTGGTTTGAGGCGATCCCCCCAGGCAGCCAGGGCATGGTCCGCTCCCGCCCCCTGGCCGTGCAGGGAATTGTAGGCCGTGGCAGTGACCATCATGGTCACCGTGTTCGGTGCGGGCTCGGCAGGCTTGCGCTGATCCGCTTCGCACCGCGCCACCAGCCAGGTCAGTGCCACCAGCACCAGGGTAAAATCGGCGGCATTCACTCGCCGTTGCGGGCTGACTGCTAGGCTCATGGCATGATTCTCCGTCTGGTCACTCTTATTATGCTTCACGGTCTGCTGTCGGCCTGCAACCTGGTTTCCGACAAGAGGGCGGAGGACACGGCTGCGCCCGCAGCCCTCACCGACACCCTGCGCCACTGGCAACCCGCCGACAATCCCGATGCGGTGATCCTTGGCCTGCACAGCTTTGGCGATTACGGCGCTGCCTTCGACGCGCTGGGCCCCTACTTTGCCGACAACGGACACCTGCTGGTCAGTTATGACCAGGCCGGGTTCGGCGAACGCGCCCAGCAAGGGCAGTGGGCCGGGGAAGACCAGCTGGTGTCAGAAGCGGTCTATCAGATCGAGCAACTCTATGAACGCTATCAGCGCCCGGTGTTCCTGGTGGGTGAAAGTCTGGGAGGCGCCGTGGCGATGCTGGCAGCGCTGGAGGTGCCTGACAAAGTGGCCGGAATAGTGCTCGCCGGGCCTGCTGTGCGCGAGGGCATCCGCCTGCGCTACGGCTGGAATGCCGCCATCGCCAGCGCCGCCTTTCTGGCTCCCGGATACCAGCTGACGGTAAACCGCGACCCCGATGACCCCAACCTGGCGGCTGACAGCGCCCAACGTCTGGCAAACGACCCTCGGGTGATCCGCGAAGTCCGCATGGATGCCTACTGGGGGCTGATCCAGCTGGCCGACAGTGCCAGCGACCAGGCGCCATCATTACAGGTGCCCTCGCTGCTGCTCTATGGCGGCAAGGATAACTCCGTGCCGGCAGCCGGCATCAACCATCTGCACGACCACCTTGCCGACCGAGGCGAGTACCGCTTCTACCCCCAGGGCCCGCACCTGCTGCTGCAGGGGCCACAGTGGCAAAACGTCGCCGACCATATTCTCGACTGGGTCGCCCGCACTTCCCCCTGAGATTGGCCTCACAGGACACAGCCATGCTGTTAAGCTGGCGCAAACCCTAGCGGAGCAAACCATGAGCAAGCGTGTTCTGATTACCGGCGGCAATTCCGGCATCGGCTACTGTACCGCCGAACAACTGGCCGGCCACGGCGCGGAAGTGTCCCTGGCCTGTCGCGACCAGACCAAGGGCCAGGCCGCCATCGCTCGCATCAAGAACCGCCATCCGGACGCCAAAGTGCGACTGTTTCCGCTGGACCTTTCCGATCTGGAAAATGTGCGCGACAACGCGGCTCTGATCTACCGCGAACTCGGTGAACTGGACGTGCTGATCAACAACGCCGGCGTGGTGCCGACCCAGCAGGAATTCACCCGCGACGGCTACGAAATGCAGTTCGGCGTCAATTACCTGGCCCCGGTGCTGTTCACCCACCTGATGTTGCCGTTGCTGAAGAAAGGCAACCAGCCGCGCATTCTGCACGTGGCGTCCGTAGCCCACTGGCTCGGGCGCATCAACAAGAAAACCTGGCGTGGGCGCAAGCCCTACCTGGTAATGGATGCCTACGGCCAATCGAAACTGGGCAACATCCTGTTCAGCAATGTGCTCGCCGAGCACCTGCAGGAGCTCGGCATCACCAGCAACGCCCTGCACCCGGGAGGCGTGGACACACCGATATTCCGCCATGTCCCCAAGGCCGCCATGGCCCTGATCCGCCCGACCCTCACCACCCCGGAAAAAGCCGCCACCCTGCCCGTCAGCCTGGCCCTGGATCCGCAGTACGACGGGGTAACCGGTGAATACTTCGCCAACCACAAACCGGCCCTGCGCTCACCCCGGGCACGCAATGCAAAGCTGGCGGAAGAGCTGTATTACGACACCATGGCGGAGCTGGATCTGCCCACGCTGTGAAAAACCCACCACAGTGGTAACAGCGACAACGCTTTTCCCGTAGGAGCTATGCTTGCATGGCGAAAAGGGCCCTCTGCTTGCAAGGCAACCTGAAACCTTTTTCGCCATGCAGGCATAGCTCCTACAAAGAATGCTATTCCTCCACCCGTGCGGCTTTTACCACGCCCTGAAGCTCGGGATAGAAATCCAGAAACCCCCGCTCCAGCTCCTGATAGCGGGGCTCGATTTCCTCGACGATGCCGGCAAAATCATTGGCAAAACGAATACGCCCGGCGATCACATCCAGCGCCTGCCCCACCCGCTCCAGCTCACGGTACTGATTGAGCAGGTCGTGCTCAATCAGCCGTTCCACTCTTGCCCGCATGGGCGCATGCATCAGCCCCAGGCCGGACTGTAGATGCTGGTAGTGGCGGGTAATGGCCGCCTCGCGGTCATGGTCATAAAACGCCGACCAGTGCTGCCACAGAAAATGGTCAAACAGCACGTCCAGGGCCACACCGGCAAAGCGGCGCCGTGTTGACGAGAAGCTGCGCCGCTGAGCCTGCACCCAGGGGTGGTTATCGGTGAAACGGTCCACCAGACGGTGATTGTCCAGGCCCCGCCGCACCGGCTCACTGAGCCGGGATCGTTCCACCCCATGCATGAAATCCCCCAGCACATTGCCGACCTTGGATGGCACAGACGGCCGAGCCAGGGAGAGGTGTGCCAGATAATTCATGGTCGCTCCTGGAGGCGGCGCACAATCAGCGCCAGGCCTTGACCACCTTCAGCCCGGCGGCCAGCTGAACGGGCGGCCACCCAGAACGTGTACATGCAGGTGGAAAACGGTCTGGCTGGCGCCGGCGCCGTTGTTCACGTTAAGGCGGAAATCTTCCAGCCCTTCCTGTTCGGCAACACGGCTTGCCACCAGCAGCAGGTGCCCAAGCAGGGCCTGATCCGCCTCTTCGGCATCAGACAACTTGGGAATGGGCTTCTTGGGGATCACCAGGAAGTGGGTGGGCGCCTGGGGGTTGATATCCCGGAAGGCCAAGCACTGGTCGTCTTCGAAGATGATATCGGCGGGAATCTCGCGGTCGATGATCTTGGAAAAAAGGGTTTCAGCCATGGTTCGAATCGCTCCGGATAGGCAAGGGCGAGCAGTTTTCAGGGCCGAAGGGTGTGCCCCGGTTCACAGCTCGCACGGTAACTGCGCGTAAAATGTTCGCTGTGTGTGGCGCACACCTTAGCGGCAGCCCAGAATAATGGCATTATAGCACCTGAATCCATGACTTCAGCGTGGATGCATGGCGCGAGAATTTGTTGTCACAGGAGGTTTTCTGAGGAAGTGTCGTATCAGGGAATACGATCGACCGAAGAAAACCTACTGTGGCAGCAAAGGCTTGCGTCAGGCGCCGCGATGAAGTCATGGATTCAGGTGAAAGTCTGTCGAAACCCAACCTTATTCCACCGGAACCGCATGGCCACTCTTTTTGTCGAAAATTTAACCGTCGCCGATTTCTCCTACCTGCACCCCAAGCGCGGCATGGTCGGCGAGTCATGGCTGGTCGATCTGGAATTGACCGGCGACCTGGATCATCAGGGCATGGTGTTCGACTTCGGCCATATCAAGAAGCGCATCAAGCAGATCATCGATGACAATGTGGACCACAGGCTGCTGGTGCCGGTGGACAGCGAGCACGCCACGGTGAGCGAGCGGGACAACAACACCAGCCTGGAATGGCTCTACCGGGGCGGCACCATCCGCATGGTAGCGCCCAGCGAAAGCCTGCTGCTGATGAGCGGCCCGGAAGTCTCCAAGGCCAATCTGACCCTGTTCCTGATGGACCTGGTACAACAGGTGGTGCCGGACAATGTGGCCGAGGTGCGCATCGTGCTGCGCGAGGAAGATACTGGGACCGCGCCTTTCTATCATTATTCCCATGGTCTGAAGAAACACGACGGCAATTGCCAGCGCATTGCCCACGGCCACCGCTCCGGCATCCATATCTTCGAGAATGGCCGGCGCAGCCGCTACTGGGAAAAGCTCTGGGCGGACCGCTGGGAAGATATCTACCTGGGTACCGAAGAAGACCTGGAAGGGACCTACTACATCGAGGAAATCCCCCACCACCGCTTCCGCTACGATGCCCCCCAGGGGCACTTCGAACTGGTGATCCCGGAAGATCATTGCTACCTGGTCGACACAGACACCACCGTGGAGCAACTGGCCGGGCACATCGCCGAGCAACTGGCCACCGAAGCCCCCGGCAAGCACTTCCGCGTGCGTGCCTTTGAAGGCATCGGCAAGGGCGCCATCGCCGAAGCCGGCGAAAACATGCCCGGCAAGACCCACAGCGGCTGGCTCAGCGGCGCGACGGTGATTTGAGAAGTAGCGGCTACCTAAGAGCTGTAACGCGGGAAGGACTGCACCCCATTAACAGGGCCGTACCCGCGACCCAAAGGCTGTAGGAGCGGCACTGGCGGCGCTATTAAATGTAGGAGCACCTCTTGCAGGTGCGAACCGAGCGTAGCGAGGCAACAGAGGGTTATCTGTCCGCGGTTCTTTCTGAAACCTGTCGAGCTCTGAGATTCCTGATCGCCCTGCGGGCGATTTCCGCGCAAGCGCGGTTCGCCGTGCAAGCATAGCTCCTACAAGCGGTTTCGTAGAAATGCCGAGGTCTGAGGGACTTTCCACCCTTTCCCTATCCAACCAGCGTAGCTCGTAGCTACTCCTCCGCCAGAATGCTTTCCGCCTCTTCCTGAATCAGTCTTCTCAACCAGCGATGGGCCACGTTGTGGTGTAGTAACGACGACCAGGCCATTTTCAGTTCGAACTGGGGAATGTCGAAGGGCGGCTCCTTGATCAGCAAACGTTCGTTCTGTGCCTGCATGCGCGCCACGCGGCTGGGCAGGGTGGCGACCAGGTCGTTGTTCATGGCGAGCAACGCGGGCATCTGGTAGTGACGGGTAAAGATACTGATCTTGCGGCTCTTGCCCAACTGCTCCAGGGCATGATCAATCCAGCCCAGCCCGCCGAGTTTTTCCGGATTCATGCCGAAGCCCACCCCGAAACCGGTTTTCGATACCCAGATATGCTGTGCCGACAGGTAGCTGTCCAGGTTGAAATCGCTGGCAATGGGGTTATCCCGATTTAACAGACAGGAAAAGGAGTCCTTCCACAGGCTCACCTGATGAAAGGAGCCGGGAATCTCGTTGAAGCGGTTCACCGCCATGTCCACCCGGCCCTGCTCCATGTCCTGGTAACTGACATCCGACGGCGTCAGAAAATCCAGCACCACGTTGGGGGCTTCGGCACGCAGGCGGCGCACGATATGAGGCACCAGGGTGGCTTCCGCATAGTCGCTGGTCATGATGCGAAACACCCTACGACTATCCGAGGGCTTGAATACATCTTCCGGGGTAAACAACTGCTCCGCCTGAGACAGAATCTGGCGAACCAGCGGGCGTAATTCCTGAGCACGCTCGGTTGCGGTCATGCCGTCACTGGTGCGAATCAGCAGCGGATCGCCAAACAGTTCGCGCAGTCGCTTGAGTGAATTGCTCATGGCAGGCTGGGTGATGCCCAGTTGCTCCGCCGCCCGGGTCACATTCTGCTCGCGCAACAGCACGTCCAGGTACTTGAGCAGGTTCAGGTCAGCCGCGCCAATATTCATGGTGTGAATCATCACTCAAGGAAGCATCATTGAAATGGATTCTAGCGCCCGACAGCGAGACTGTCACATGAGAACAGCACATGTTTTATGCATCACGCAACATTCGACATCCCATCCAGCAGCATCCGTGGCGCATGTCGCATGGAGCGTTATTCAATGTAAAAGCAATTTTTACCGTTTTCAGTGTTAACCGGGTCGCTGTTTGAGGCTTAATGGCAAGCTGCCAGTATCGCCTAAAGGCAAAAAAATGCGTAAGGTCTGAAGCATTGTTAACACTACACCCTGTCGTGTTGTCTAAGCCGGCACTCTGCCATCAGAGTGCTGAATATTGTTCGCGGGTGTGATTCAGACCTGAATCTGTGACTTCAGCGTGGATGCATGGCGCAAGAGTTAGTTGTCACAGGGCCTTTTCTGAAGAAGCACCATATCAGGGGATACGGTCGACTGAAGAAAATGTTCTGTGGCGGCAAAGGCTTACGTCAGGCGCCGCGGTGAAGTCACGGATTCAGGTCAGAGGTTACTATGACAAGCAGCGCAACCACGCGAGCCGAGAAGTTCGTGGTTCGATTTCCCAATGGCATGCGTGGCGAAGTGGCGCAAGCCGCCGGCCTGAGCCATCGCAGCATGAATGCGGAGATCATTGCCCGCTTGCAGCACAGTCTCAGCAATTGGCCAGCTACTTTGCCCCATGGCGAAACAGCAATTCCTGACGGCAACGAGGAAGCGTACCTGCTGGAACGCTTCCGGCGCCTGCCAGCGGGGAAACAACAGGCACTTCTGGCCCTGCTGGACTGAGCACTAACGACCTTCTGTCCATACAATATGCCGTTGGCGGCCTGTGATTTTTTTCAATAACGGGCATACTCTATGATGAAACATGGCCGCCATCGACTCACGGACAGAAAGGAGCCTTACCGGCCGTGACAGCTCCCCAGAACCAAAATCCACTTCCCACTGGCAATGACATCAGCTTGCCGTGGCATCTGCGTCTGCCCAAGCCGCTGGAAAAAGATTTTCGCCTGTATTTTCTGGCCAGCGTGTCGAAGGTGGCACCCTGGGCGCTGGGACTGGTCTCCATTCTGATCGCCACCGCCATGCTGATCGAATCCTGGATCGGCACGGATGTGATCACCAATTCCTGGCGTCCCCGGCTGTTCACCCTGATGCTGGCCGGCGGCTGCGTTATCCTCGCCCGCACACTCCAGTGGCGGGAGTGGCTTCACCCGGCCACGCTGGCACTGGCCTTCGCCATCGCCCTGACCGGCAATTATCTGGGCGTGCATGTTGAACACCCGCTCTCCTATACCTTTTTCCTGCACACCCCGATGTCGATCATCATGATCTGCATTCTGGTTCGTGTGCCGTTCTATTCCGCACTGCTCAGCTCCACGGTGATGATCGGCGCCATGGTCGCCACGCTGATCGCCAACCCGGAACGAACCCCCTTCGAGGCCACCACCCTGACCATGGTGACTCTGGCCTTTGCCAGCATGAGCCTGTTTGGCCAGTACGTGTATGAGCGGTTGTTGCGCCAGCACTTCCTTTCCGAGCACGTGCTTTACCAACACCGCAACGAGCTGCACTCCGCCAACCTGGTGCTGGAAAACCAGGCCACCGTGGATGGCCTCACCGGCTGCATCAACCGGCGCGGCATGGAGTCCCGGCTCAATCACCTGTTCCATCTGCACAAGCAGGGAAACCCGGATGCACCGGAACGTATCAGCCTGCTGCTGTTCGATATCGATTTTTTCAAACAGTACAACGATACCTACGGCCACCCGGCCGGGGATGAATGCCTCAAGAAAATATCCAACGTCCCCCTTTCCATGGTGCAGGCGGACACCGATTTTGTGGCGCGCTATGGCGGCGAGGAATTTGTCATCGTTCTCACTGACTCCAGCTTCAACGATGCCCTGGTGTTTGCCGAACGGATGCGTAACCGGGTAGAGCAACTGGGTCTGCCCCACAGCGGCTCCCGGGTCAGCCAGGTGGTCACCATCAGCGTCGGCGTCTCCTGCTCCGACCACGGCGCCAGCAACAGTGCCGAATTGCTCAAACAGGCCGACGAAGCCCTCTATCAGGCCAAGGGTGCCGGGCGTAATCGGGTGGCGCTGATGAACAGTCAGGGGTTGGTGGAGATGTTGAGTTAGTTGATAATTGAGAATGGATAATTGATAACTGCGCGATCGGTGTTACTGCAATTTTAAACGCAAGAGGCCGCGCCCATATTCCGGGCGCGGCCTCTTGCGTTTAAAAACGAACCGGTCTTGTCCGCGGCGTTATCAATTATCCATTCTCAATTATCAATTCATCGGCGGCACCACCGTCACCGGATCCAGCTTCACCTCAAACCAGTTCAATCGCCAATCCAGGTGCGGACCGGTAGCGCGGCCGGAGGCGCCGACTTTGGCCACCGGCTCGCCCTGCTTCACGGTCTGCCCTTTTTCCACCAGTACCTCGCTGAGGTGAATCATGGTGGAGGACACGCCATAGCCGTGATCCATGATCAGGGTGCCACCGGAATAATAGTTATCCCCCTGCACCAGTGTCACCACCGCATCTGCCGGCGCTACAACAACCGTGCCGGTAGGCCGGGCCACATCCACGCCGAAGTGCGGACGGCCGGGTTTCCCGTTATAGACCCGCTGGCTGCCATAAACACCACTGATGCGCCCGGTAAGCGGCCACTGAAAATCACTGAGGAAGGCCAGCAGGGCAGAGTCGGTATCCCGCGCCGTTTTAATCTCGGCCACCTCGCGACGAATCCGCTTGAGCACCGCTTCCGGCGGCGGCTCCACGGTACGCTTGGGCACCCCTTCAATCCGCTGGATGTCATAGTCCCGCTTGCTGAGGGTCACGGGTACCTGTTGGGTTTCGCCCTGCTTTTCCAGCACCAGGCTCTGCTGCAGCGCCGCATCACGGCCAAACCCGACAGCAAAAAAACCGTCACCGGTAACTCGCACCACCCTGTCATCCAGTTTGACGGCCACCCCCGGCGCCACCTGGCCACGCAGCAAGGCCCCCTGGGTACGCTCCCCTTCCAGGGACAATAGCCAGTCGCTGGCCATCACATTATCCGCCAGCAGCACGAGCAAACCTACAACAATTCGCAACATCGAATACCTCGAAACGGTTACAGGGAGGATGGGCCCAGCTGAAAACATATGGCGAAGCTTTAAAGGAGCCATTAGAAGAACCTGTCGAGCCCTGATATTCCTGATCGCCCTGCGGTCGATTCCCTTGCTCCGCAAGGTTCGCACCTCAAGAGGTACTCCTACAGCGGCTTCGTAGAAATGCCGAGGTCCGGGGAATTTTCCACCCTTCACCTATCCAATCGAGCGTAGCTCGTAGCTCGTAGCTCAAAGAAACGCCGTGCCATCCTGCACATCCAGCTGCACCGGATCCAGATGTTTCTCGGCGTACTGGCGCCACACCCGGGAGCGGATGAACAGACGATAAAGATCCGGGTCCAGGTGATCGTTGTCGCGCATGCGTTGCAAGATGCCAAGGGCTTCGCTGAGTTTCAGTGGCGTCTTGTAGGGGCGTTCCTTGGCGGTAAGGGCCTCGAACACATCGGCGATGGCCATGATCCGCGCCGGAATCGACATCTGGTCGCGGGTCAGCCCCAGCGGAAAGCCGGTGCCATCCATTTTTTCATGATGGCCGCCAGCATATTCCGGCACCTGGCGCAGCTTGGGCGGGAACGGCAACGAGCCAAGCATGTCCAGGGTCACATCCATGTGGCCGTTGATGATTTGCCGTTCTTCTGGAGTCAGGGTGCCGCGAGGAATGCACAGGTTGTAGACCTCGTCGTCGGTTAGCAGGGGCTTTTTCTGACCCCAGGCATCGGTCCAGCGCCGCGCGGCGATATCACGCACCCGTTGCTGATCCACCTCAGCCATGGCCTCACCGCCCCGGTTGATCCGCTCCAGAAACGCCAGATCTTCCTTCAGCTGGCCGATTTCCGCTTCCATGCGTTCCCGGCTGGCAGGCTCGTCAGCGGGATCAAGCAGACAGGCCTTTTCGTAACGAAACTGGATCTCTGCACGCAGGGCGGCAAAGCGGCTGGCCACCTCATCGATGCGATCATGGAGGGTGTGCAGTTTGGTGGACTTGTCCAGTACCGAGTCCGGGGTAGCCAGCTTGCCGCAATCGTGCAGCCAGGCCGCCACGTGCAACTCGTACCAGCCATCCTCATCCAGGGAAAAATCCGCAAAGTCCGAATCATCCTCACAGGCCGCCTGGGCCAGCATCTCGGTGATCACCGGCACCCGCTGACAGTGGGCACTGGTGTGCGGGCTCTTGGCATCAATGGCCTGGGCCAGCACCTTGATAAAGGCATCCAGCAGTTCCTTGAGTTCCTGCACCTGGCTCAGGTTGCTGAGGGCAATGCCCGCATAGGTGAGCAGGGACTGGAAGATCAGGTCGCTGTGCTTGCCCAGCCGGTGCAAACGGGCCGGTAGCGCGCGGTTATAGGCCAGCTGCAGCACACCGATGACCACCCCTTCGTGGTTCCGCAGGGGCCACAGCCGCAACCCGCCGGCATCCGGGGCCAGCGCATCCAGTAAGTGCCGATCCTCCTCGCTGAGGCCGTTCTCCGACAGGTCCACCGCCAGCGGCTTACCGTCTTCGTAACACTGCTCGGGCAACCCTCGTTTGCGCGCCATGGGGCAGAACAGGCTGGCCTCCTCGTGCAGGAAAGCATCACCGGAACGGCGGCACAGGCAGCTCAGCCCCGGTTCGGGCTTACCATCTGCATACAGCCATACCCAGCCGGTATCGGCCTCACACAGATACAGGGCCTCATCCAGCAACACCTGCAGCAGGCGCGGTACGTCCCGCTGCTCGCTGAGATGCTGCGCCACCCGCAGCAACCGCGGCATCAGGTTTTCATCCGTCACCGGTGTGGTATCGGGCAAAGAGGAATTCATGAGCAATCCAGCTCCCAATGATCATCCGTAACAAAATCGTGTATTTACCCAGCAAGCATAGGCTGAGCCAAGATTTCAGGCAAAACAGGCCGCCATACGTCTATTTCCCTCCGACCGGCGCATATACCGCCGGTTCCGGTTGAAGCTCTGGTCTGGATTGCCTACCATCTGCCGGTTCCGAGCCAATCTGGATTCCTACCTCTCATGAGTGTCAGCTATCAACTGCCCGACGGGGCAACCATGGCGTTTGATCAGCCGGCGTCCGCCCTGGACATCGCCGAGCGTATCAGCAAAAAACTCGCCAAACAGGCACTTGCCGCCAAAGTGGACGGCAAGTTGATCGATGTTTACCTGCCCATCGACGATGGCGCCACGGTGGAAATCATCACCCGCGACACTGATGACGGCCTCGATCTGATCCGCCACGATGCTGCCCATGTCATGGCAGAAGCGGTGCAGGAGCTGTTTCCGGGAACCCAGGTCACCATTGGCCCGACCATCGAAAACGGCTTTTACTACGACTTCTACCGGGAAGACTCCTTCACCCCGGAAGACCTCAAGGCCATCGAAAAGCGCATGATGGAAATCGTACGCCGCAACGAAGATATACGGCGTGAAGTCTGGGACCGGGACGAAGCCGTCAGCTTCTTCCTCAAAGAAGGCGAGGAATTCAAGGCGGAGATCATCCGTGACCTGCCCGCCGACCAGGAAGTGAGCCTCTACCGCCAGGGCGATTTCATCGACCTGTGCCGTGGCCCACACCTGCCCAGCACCAGCAAGCTGGGCGACGGCTTCAAGTTGATGAAGGTGGCCGGCGCCTACTGGCGCGGCGATGCCAGCAAGGCTCAGCTTCAGCGTATCTACGGCACCGCCTGGCGCGACAAGAAAGAACTCAACGCCTACCTCAAACAGCTTGAGGAAGCGGAAAAGCGCGACCACCGCAAACTGGCCAAGGAAATGGGCCTGTTCCATATCCAGCAGGAAGCGGTGGGCAGCATGTTCTGGCACCCGAAAGGCTGGCGCATGCGCAAGAACCTGGAAAACTACATCCGCGGCAAGATGGAAAAAGGCGGCTACCAGGAAGTGGCCACCCCGCAGATGATGGACCGCATCCTCTGGGAAAAGTCCGGTCACTGGGACAAGTACGGCGACGACATGTTCACCGTCTGCACCCACGATCACCGGGAAATGGCGGTCAAGCCCATGAACTGCCCGGGCCACGTGCAGATCTTCAATCAGGGCATCAAGAGCTACCGGGACCTGCCCATTCGCCTGGGCGAGTTCACCACCCTGTTCCGTAACGAAGCTCACGGCGCCCTGCACGGCCTGATGCGCGCCCGCTCCTTCAGTCAGGATGATGCCCACATCTTCTGTACCGAAGGGCAGATCAACGAAGAAACCGCCGCTTTCATCACCATGCTGCGTGAGGTCTACAAGGACTTCGGCTTCGAAAGCTTCCGCATCAAGTTCTCTGACCGCCCGGAAAAACGCGCCGGTGCCGACGAGACCTGGGACAAGGCCGAAGGCGCTTTGCGCGAAGCGGTGGAATCCCTGGGGCTGGAATGCGAATTGAACCCGGGTGAAGGGGCCTTCTACGGCCCGAAACTGGAATTTGTCCTGCGCGACGCCATTGGCCGTGACTGGCAGTGCGGCACCCTGCAGGTGGACTTCGTGCTGCCCGAGCGCCTGGATGCGGAATACGTGGCCGAAGACGGCTCTCGCCAGCGTCCGGTGATGCTGCACCGTGCGGTGCTGGGTTCTCTGGAGCGCTTCCTGGGCATCCTGATCGAATCCACCGCCGGCCACCTGCCCCTATGGCTGGCACCGGTGCCGGTGGCCGTTTGCACAATCACCAATGCGGCGGATGACTACGCCCGCAGCGTGAAGGAAAGACTGGAAGCGGCCGGCATCCCGGCGGAGCTGGACCTGCGTAACGAAAAGATCGGCTTCAAGGTGCGCGAGCATTCCCGCGCCAAGGTGCCGCAGATCTGGGTCATTGGTGAAAAGGAAGCGGAAGAGCAACAGGTCGCCCTGCGCCGCCTGGGTTCCCAGGCCACCGACACGGTAAGCCTGGACGCCGCCGTCACCGCCCTGGCCAACGCCACCCGCCTGCCGATCTGAACGAAGCACCTGTAGGAGCCCCTCTCGAGGGGCGAACCTGCTTGCGAAAATTTTGCCAGGCACAGTTCGCCCATCGAGAGGAGCTCCTACAGCGGATTTAATCTCCGCCCCCGGAGGCATTCATGTTCAAAGACAACGAACAACAGCCCGAAGGCTTTCAGGTGCCGCTACAAGAGGCCCTGGACAACCTGAAGCTCACGGACGGCGGCCTGATCGCCGCCATCGCCCAGCAGCATGACACCGGCGAAGTGCTGATGATGGCGTGGATGAACCGGGAAGCCCTTGAGGAAACCCTTGCCACCGGCCGGGTCTGCTACTTTTCCCGCTCCCGGAAAAAACTCTGGCGCAAAGGCGAGTCCTCCGGCCAGGTGCAGATGCTGAAAGAACTGCGCATCGACTGCGACGCCGACACCGTGCTGGTAAAAGTGGACCAGACCGGCCCCGCCTGCCACACCGGCCGCCGCGACTGCTTCTACTGGAAAGCCGACGCCAACAACGTGACCATCGACAAGACGCCGATCATCGATCCGAAAGAGCTTTATAAAAAATGACTCTCAAGCTGCACAACACCCTCACCGGGCAGAAGGACGACTTCATTCCGCTGGATCCCAACCGCATCACCCTCTACGTGTGCGGCCCCACGGTCTATAACTTCGTCCATATCGGCAACGCCCGCCCGGTGGTGGTCTTTGATGTGCTGTACCGGCTGCTGCAACGGCTCTACCCGGAAGTGGTCTACGCCCGCAACATCACCGATATTGATGACAAGATCATCAAGGCTGCGGCGGAAAACAGCGAAGACATCGGCGTGCTCACTGAGCGCTTCACCGCCGCCTTCGCCGAGGACATGGCGTCTCTGAACGCGAAAACCCCGAACATCATTCCCAAGGCCACCGACCATATCAACGAGATGATCGCCATGATCGAGACCCTGGTGGAAAAGGGCCACGCCTACGAGGCCGACGGCCAGGTGCTGTTCGCGGTGGAATCCATGCCCGACTACGGCAAGCTTTCCGGTCGCAAACTGGAAGACATGCTCGCCGGTGCCCGGGTGGAAGTGGCCGACTACAAGCGCCACCCCGGCGATTTCATCCTCTGGAAGCCGTCCACCGACGAGCAACCGGGCTGGGAGTCTCCCTGGGGCCGTGGCCGCCCAGGCTGGCACATCGAGTGCTCCGCCATGATTCACAAACACCTGGGTGACGTGATCGACATCCACGGCGGCGGCCAGGACCTGATTTTCCCGCACCACGAGAACGAGATTGCTCAGGGCTGCTGCGCCCACGGCACCGATTACGTGCGCTACTGGATGCACAACGGCTACATCAATATCGACGGCGAGAAGATGTCCAAGTCCCTGGGCAACTTCCGTCTGGTCCGCGATCTGCTTACCCAGTACCACGGCGAAATCCTGCGCTTTGCCCTGCTTTCCAGCCACTACCGCTCGCCGCTGAACTTCTCCGCGGACGTGTTGGATAACGCGGAGAAAGGCCTGGATACCCTCTACTACGCCCTGCTCGGTCGCGGCGAAACCGTAGCGCCGGCAGCGGATTACCAACTGCCGGACAACCACCCGGTGCTGGAAGCGCTCAAGGATGACCTGAACACCTCGGAAGCGGTCAGCGCCCTGCACGCCATCGCCGGCGAACTGAACAAGGCCGAGCTGGCCGACAAACCGGCCCTGAAAGCCGAACTGCTGGCCGCCGCCGACCTGCTCGGCCTGCTCACGGTCGAGCCCACCGCCTGGTTCCAGAACAAGAACGTGAGTGAAGACGGCCTCAGCAACGAGGAAATCGACGCCCTGGTCGCAGAGCGCACCCAGGCCAAGAAAGACAAGAACTTCACCCGCGCCGACGAGATCCGCCAGCAACTCACCGACGCCGGCATCCAGCTGGAAGACACCCGCGAAGGCACCCGCTGGAGTCGCTAACCCCCTGTAGGAGCCATGCTCGCATGGCGAACCTGCTAGCGATAACGGCCAATAACCAAAAGGCCATAGCGGCAAGCTTCAAGCTGCAACGCGATAGAAAGTTGTCATGACCTGAAACGCAAGAGGCCGCACCCAAACCCTGGGCGCGGCCTCTTGCGTTCAACAACCCATAATCCTGCATCGCCTCTAGCAGCTAGAGGCTAGAAGCTCAAAGCTTCAATCCCTCCATCCCCGGCAGTTCCGGCAAATCCCCCCGCGTCGCTTGCGCAAACCGCGGCTTCTCCAACTGCTCCTTCAACCCCTCCAGGGTCACCAGTGGCGCCCTGGTGGACACCAGGTTGGCCAGCCACACCGGCACATTGCCGCCCGGGTCCACGAAGGTCTCGAACTTCACCCGCACCCAGCCGTCCGCCAGGGGGGTGATCACGAACTGGTTATCCAGAGCGGGAATACGCACGAAACCCTGCTGCTTGTCCTTGAAGCCTTCGGCGTTCTCACTGTGCAGGTGAATCTCGCCATCGGCTTTCTGGGTCAGCGTATTGACCAGCACCACGTCCCGGTCCGCCACCGGCCAGATACCATTGAAACGCATGTGGATACGCTCTTTTTCCTTGATGCTGAGCCGGTCCGCCCCCTGGCTCTGGAAGATCCATTCCTCAAAGGTATCCACCGCCGTAATCACCGCCAGTACCGAGGTAGCACTGGTCTGCAACTCCACAACGCCCTTGAAGGCCTTCACCGGGCTGTCAGACACCTCGCGCACATAGGTCGTAACCTCACCCCGCTGCGCGCCCTCGTGGTTCAGTTCCCAATCCGCAGCCCAGGCAGGGGCCGCCAGCATTAACAACGCCACAACAACAGCTTTCACAACAACACTCCTCAATCATGTCCGTGGCGCAGTATGCACCGCGCTTGCCGCCAGACAAGGCCCCTCCCGCAGATTGGCACAACCGGCCAGACCTCTTCTTTTTTGTAGGAGCTTGCTTGCAAGCG
>Ga0315336_1001254_pt1 | contig 52464 bp, 38 predicted proteins | sample ASW5metaG_FD_204512 | JGI IMG/M metagenome (GOLD analysis project Ga0315336, IMG submission 204512) | Ammonia-oxidizing marine archaeal communities from Monterey Bay, California, United States - ASW #5 | ecosystem: Environmental > Aquatic > Marine > Intertidal zone | place: USA: California...
TCACCCGTTGAGGATCGAAGCCGATTCGGTAACGCAGTCCAGGCGGGATGCATACGTGCTCGTAGCAGGTGGCTCATGAATAATCCGGGCTACGCGCTAGACTGCCCGACCTCTCCCCGAGTCTTTTTTGTGTCGAGACTCAGGAAGTACAGCCCGATGCAGATGATCAACGCGAAGAGGAAGTCGTACGCAGTCCCGGCGAGATTGTCCGAGCTCTGGAGATACTTTCCGAGGCCGAGGCAGACGAACAGGAGCGCCCCGAGCCGTAGAGCCGGCCTCAGGAAGAGCCCGGTCAAGATAAACACCGACAGACCGCAGAACACGAAGGGCAGCGCGTAGAGGAAGGTCTCGATGAGGAAAAGTCCGCTGCGGGTGTACTCCCCCACCCCCACTTGAAGGTCGGCTACCCAGCTGCTTGAAAAACTGCGTGAGAGATCCGCTGCGAATTTCTCTGCGCCGTACTCGAACTGCGGCAGCGCGGCAAACAGAAAGAGAAAACCTATGGCGAATCGCAGGATGAAAGCGATCCAGAAGCGCTCGAACTTGGAAACCATCGGAACTCCCGGTAACAAGGTGTGCTCACTATGAGGTTGCCATTGTAGCTACCGTCGCGTCGTTGTGGAATTGCTAATTGACCGGGTGCTTCGGTTTCTCACCCTTCAGCACCCTTACAATGTCCTTCACGACCATCGAGGTGCCTATCTTCGACTCCAGGCTCCAACCCGCGACGTGCGGAGTGACGACGACATTCGGCAAGCTCCAGAGCGGGTTGTCCTTGCCCGGCGGTTCGGCCTCGAAGACATCCATACCGGCCCCACCCAGGTGTCCTGAGCGGAGGGCAGCGACCAGCGCCTCTTCGTCGACGACGGCGCCACGGGAGACGTTGATGAAGATACAACCAGGCTTCATGAGCGAGAACGCCTTTGCGTCCAGGAGGTGATGCGTTTCGGGGTAGAGGTTCACGTGAACGGAGACGAAGTCACTCTCGGCCAGGAGCTCGGGAAACGAACACCGCCTTACGCCAAGCGTCTTCTCCGCCTCAGGCCGCTCGACACGATCGAAATAGGAAACTTTCATACGGAAGCCGCGGGTTGCAATCTCGGCCACGCGCCGGCCAGTGTTGCCCAGGCCGACAAGCCCCAGGCGCCTTCCGGCAAGCTCGGGTCCGGGGGCGTTGCCCGGTCCACGCCACTCTCCTTTCCCCAGAGCATGGTGCCCTTGGATCAGACGGCGGGCCACCGCCAGCATGAGAAGGAGGGTGTGCTCCGCGACCGGTTCGATGATGGGAAGCGGTGTATTGACGACTAGAACGCCGTGTCGAGTTGCCGCCTCGACATCGACATTGTCGTATCCCACTCCCATTCTGCCCAGGACCTTCAAGTTCGGCGCTTTTTGGAAGAACGCCTCGTCAAAGGCAAAGATGGCATTGGAAACCATACCGGCGCACTCTCCCACCGCTCGCAAGGAGGCTTCGGGGTCAACCTGGGAAACTACGACGGGCTCGAACTCTTCCTCTTCGAGGAAGCGAAGGCCTTCGGGGTGAATAGCTGTGTTGACGAGAATCTTCTGCCGGGTCATGGATCTCCTTGAACAGAATTTGCTGGGCAAACGTAATTTTAGTTTTCCTTCCGCCTTCCCTCACGATTTCTCGATGGAGAGTCTCACCTCACGTTCGAACTCCATGTAGAGCCGATCGAGAGCGCGGTTAGAAAAAACGCGCGAGGCCGAGCGGCGCAGAATGGGATAAACCTCGGTACGAGGCACCTTGTGCAGCGTGCCAGGCGCGTAGGGATCGGGGGAGCGGGCAAGCCGCGCAAGTGTACGCAGGCCGATGAGGAGAGGCCAGACGCACGCGAGGCGTAAGCGGGGAAGCCTCCTGGGGATCGCAAGGGTGTACTCCCAGCCGTCGCGGTAATAGCGCAGCGTCAGGTGCAGGTAGTCATCGAGGAGAGGCTTCAACCGCTCACGCCTCTGCCCGCGGTGGATGTCCTCCGCCGTGACGCCGGCCTCCGCGAGGCGAGGCTGCGGGAAATAGGAGCGTCCGATGGCCAGATCGCGGTCCACGTCCCGAAGGATGTTCGTCATCTGCAACCCTTTTCCGAAGCGGATCCCTTTCTCCCGCATGCTGGTGAGGTCCCATCCCGAAAGCGAGCGCAAATGAGTGGCCTGGAGATCTGTCCAGAACTCCCCAACGCAACCGGCGACATAGTACGTGTAGAGGTCGAGATCGGAATCGCTCGGGAGTGCGGCAACCTCGCCACTTTCTTCCGGAGGGAAGCGTTCGAGGTCCATCGCCATCCCACGGGTAAGGGTGGTGACGAGCTTCCGTACAAGCGCACGATCCTGCGAATCAAGGCGGGCGAAAACCTCGAAACACTCCTCGAGCCGTGCCAGCAGCGCCTGCTCTTCCGGGATCGACTGCGGCGCTCCTGTCCGTTCCGAAATGGAGCGCACCTCGTCGCGCTGCGGTTCCTCCGCCTCGAACTGGGACCTGAAACGCCGCAGGTCGTCGAGGCGCGACTCCTGCGAGAGAAGTTTCGTATCGGCGATCGTGTCAGCAGCGCGGCAAAAGAGATAGGCCACCCCGAGCTGGCGTCGCGTGGCCGCGGGCGCCACCCTCAGGGTCAAGAATATGCTACGCGAAACGCCGCGAAGAATCGGGTCGAGGCGATGGTTGATTACGGGACCGAACATGTGCGAAAGCGTCTATCAGGTTTCCTTGGGTCCTCCACCACCAATAATCATGAAAAGCTATATAACTGAAACGCTAAAGAAACCCATAACGAAAGCCGAGATTCGTCGTATGGGAGAGGAGCAACGAAAGCAGTACCGAGTTACCGCGAGGGACGCTGCCGAGGTCTCTGTGGCGGTGCTTCACCCGCAGGACGGCCGGACCTCCGGACAGGCCAGCGACCTTTCCATCGGCGGGATGGGCATCCTCTTTGACCCTGCGCTCGCTCCCATTTACAAGGTCGGGGAAAACGTGCAACTCGAGGTTACTTGTCCGCCCCTCGAAGAGCCCCTCGTGCTTCCTGCACTCGTGCATCACCGCATGGAGGGGGATGCGGGCAGAAAGTACGGTTTCAAGTTCGCGGACTGGAACCAGGTGCGTTCCACCCTGCCGGCGCAGCTTGCCTCCTACTTCAACCGCCGTCGCGATTGGCGCTTCGAGCCCGACCCTGAAAACCCCGTTGCGGTGAAGGTAGAAGGTGAAGAAAAGTCCTTCATGGTCAAAGCGCTACTGCGGGATCTTTCCGGTGGAGGCCTCTCTTTTCGCGCTGCGCCCTTCGCCGAAATAGCGCTCTCGAAAGTTCCCAGGATCCTTGTCTCCTTCCACCTGCCCCGAACGCGCGATCTGCTAACGTTTTGCGCTGTCATTTGCCATCGCGAGCTGACCTCCGACAGCATCTGTTACGGAGTCCGCTTCCGCGAAGAAGAGACTGAAGACTTCCAGGAACAGCAGGAAAGCATCACCACCTTCATGACGGAGCTCCAGGAGGAGACCCTCCGGTCGTTGAGATAGTCCGCCAGGTCGGGTTCCTGTGTTGCCTCGTCCTCGACCTTGTCCTCCCGCTCCGTTAGGTCGTCCTCGGGGGAATCGGCGACGACCACGAAAAGCCGAAATATCTTCGACAATACGCTGAAAAAAATCGACAATTCGGGCTGGGTGTTGGGCGCACAGTCAAACCAGGGGGTTCTCCTTGAACGGCAGCCGCTTTCACGAAACTTTTCCCGCAACCGCATTCCTTCTCCTCCTTAATCTCTCCTTCTTCGTCCTCGAGCTCATCGAGAATGTGAAACTGCAGGGCACTCTCGAGATAGCTGTCCTGTTTTCTGTCCACTCGGACGTAACCACCCTGCTCGGCAGTCTCAGGCCACTGGAGGTCCAGCAGGGGGAGTACTGGCGGCTCATCTCGGCGACCTTCCTGCACGCGGGGGTCATCCACCTACTCTTCAACACCATGGTGCTGGCCGACCTCGGGCGGATCTGTGAACCACTCGTGAGCTCCTGGAAGTTCGTCGTCATCTACGGGGCCAGTGCCCTGGGCGGCTCCCTGGCGTCCATCCTGAACGCTCCACATCCTCTGCGCAGCTCGGTCGGCGCATCCGGAGCCCTTTGCGGGCTCATCGGAATGCTTCTTGTCTATTCGATCCGGGAGCGTCACCCCGAGATACGCGATTCTCTCGTCCGCTGGATCATCTGGCTCGCTGTCATCAGCTTCCTCTTCCGGGGCATCATCGACCATGCGGCTCACATCGGAGGCTTCCTCGTCGGCGGCGCTTTCGGTTTCACCGTGCGCGATTACCTCCACAGTAGCGCCGCCGCGCGCTGGCGATACCCCGGCTACGTCGTCGCCGCGCTGGGAGTTGTTTGCCTAGGGTTTGCGTTGTGGAATTACTTCGCGCTCCGGTAGGTTCGAGGAGGCCTCGCATCGGAAACACTGAACACCGCACCCCTGCTTTCCCCCTGAGATTTCCTTTGGGCCGAAGTACCAGCTCCTTTACGATTGCGGTTCATGAGGAAACTCGCGAAATATCCGGGGTTCACCCTTGTTTGCCTGCTATTTCCTCTCTACCTGCTGGCTCCGCTTACCGCCGATGAACCGAAGGCTGCAACCGAGAGCCTATCTTCAGATGTCGCGCGCAAGGCGGATGTCCCCGCCGAGTACCGCGGCATGGGTCTTCCTCTCGAGTCGAGCCAGACGGACTCCCTGATCCGGCAAGCCGAGGAACACTTCGCGACGGAGGAATGGTCGCGGGGGTTCTCGATGCTCGATGAAGTCCTCGAGAGCGTCACTTCTCCTCGCCGAAAAAGAAGACGCCCACAGGTCTCACCGAAGCGCCCTGAGAATGCGGAGCGGGTTGCACGTCGTGGACGCGGAGCTGTCGTCTTGGGTGGTAGGGAGGCAGCTGCCGTGGAGGGCGATGACACGGAGGAAGCACCGGAGGTCCAGCCGACAGAGGAGGTCTTCTCTGCGAAGGGCATCCGTTACCTACCGGTGGCCACGGCCCTGAGAGAACGACTTCTCGAACTCCCCACTGAGGCGAGAGGAACGTACGAGCGAACGTACGATGCGCCCGCTCGGGAAGCGCTGGAAGAGGCGCTGAACCTCCCAGCCCATCGAGCCCTGAACGCGTTGAGGCGTGTGGGAGAGCGCTACCCACTCACAGGAGCAGGAGCCGAGGCATGGAAAGCGCGTGCGGACCGTTTGCTCCACTCAGGGCGCTACGGAGAGGCTGCGCGCGGCTACGAGGCGAGGCTTGCGCTCGGAGAAGGTGACGAGCCCTCACTCCGTGCCAGTCTTCTTGCCCTGGCCGGAACAGGCTATGCCCTGGCGAACGTCCAGGCGCAGGCGGAGCGCTGTCTTTCGCAGATCGCGAGCAGTTACCCCGAAACACTCGTCCTGATCCGAGGCGAGGCCGTAACGGGCCGCGAGCTCGGACACCATCCCTTCTTCGAGGCGATGCGACGCCTCTCTCCGCTGGCGGGGGCTCACAGCTTCTCGTGGCCTTGTGCTTCGGGAACATTTGATCATGCACGATTTCCCCTCGACGCCGACTCGCTGCCGGCGCTGGGCAGCCAGGCACGATGGATTCATACGCTCGATCACAGCAGCGGGCCAATGCGACCGGGACGCCGTACCGCTCCACCCTCCACGGGCGTCACGTTAGAACGGCTCGCGTTCGTGCGACGTGGCAAGGAAATCCTGGCGCTCGATTGCAACACAGGCAAAGAAGTTTGGAACGCATCTCCAGGCTCCGGCGGCAACCCCATGGCCACGGGGTTCACGCCAGTTGATAACGATTACCCCTCAGGATTGGGCAGCTCCGGGCTCATGATCTACCAACCAGCGACCCGTGAGCGCGAGAGCGCCGCGACGAGATCGGCCCCGCAAGAGCCCCTGGTCGTCGGCTTGAGTCGTACGCTCCACATGCAGAGACGCCGGAGTGGAAAGCTGACGTACGCACCCAACCGGCTTGTCGCCTACAAAGCGAAAGGCGGGAAACTCGTCTGGACGGTTGGCGAGACTGAGAACGAGAGAGCTCCGACGTACCGTCTGACGTTCAGCCGACCACCGGTCGTCTCGGCGGGTCTGCTGATCGCTCCTGCAGTCCGTGGGGAAAGCGTGTACGCGGTAGCCGTCACCCCAGCGGGCAAGGTGGAATGGGTCCGCAGGCTCTACACGCACAACCCACCCCGCAATCGTTTCGGTAGCGGCAGTCCCGCCGGCGCGCCGCTTGCGACCTCTCAAGGGGTCGTGGTCCTCGCAGGCGGTCATGGACTGGTCTGTGCCCTCGATGCAGCAAGTGGCGACGTCCTTTGGTGCACACGCTACCGTTCCCAGATCCGCGGGGGCTATGTGACTCCCCGCTGGATATCCAGTGTTCCTATCATTGTCGGCAGGACCGTCGTGATCGCCCCCCCGGACAGCGATTACCTCACAGCAATCGACCTGCTCACCGGAGAGACGGTCTGGGACCGCCACTTTCCCGCGGGCGACAGTTACAGCGTGCTCGGAGCAGACTCGCGGCACATCTACCTGGGCTCCGACAAAGTAAAAGCACTCCACTTGGTGGAGGGAAAAGATGCCTGGGAGAGCGATGTTATAGACACGATCTCGACGACGACGACTCAGCACCGCTCCGATCTCGGCGCCAGGTTAACCTCGGCCATCGTCCTCAACAACCGCATTCTGGTAGCTAACGCGACTGGGAGCCTCGCCCTCCTGGATGTGACTGCCGGCGACATCGCCCGCAAGATCCGCCTCTTCGACCCGCGCATGCCGCAAACACAGGGTTTGACTCTCTTTCTTGCCGAGGACGCCATCCTGGCGGCAACATCGAAGAGGATTTTTTGCCTCGAGTCTCAGGAGAACTCCTGGAAGGGAATCAACGAGCGTGAAGGGGAAGATCTTTTCCGGCGCGCGAGGTTGCTGCGCTCGGAAGGCCGCTTCACCGAGGCACTGGAGGTCCTTGAAGCACTTCGCAAGAAGGTACAAGCAAAGAAGTTGATCGAGAGAGTCGAGAGCGACATCCTCGCCACCGCCCGCGCGGCGGCGAGGGCTACCGGTGACGCCGGGTTTATCGAGGACCTCCTCGAACAGCACGGGAACCTGTTGAAAACCCGTAAGGACGTTCTTTCCCTGCGACTTCTCGAGGCACAGCTTCTCCAGGAGAATGAAGACGCCCCTCCTGGCACTGGACGCATCGAACGCGCCGTAGAGATCTACCTCGACCTCGCGAACCTTGACGGGGTTTTCGCGACGTCACCAGAAAAGCTGGAGGTGGACGTTGGAGCGTATGCTTCAGACGCGCTACGCGAACTGGGAAGCACCGGGGTTGTACTATCCGATGCCCAGGCCCAGAGGGTCGCAGAGGATGAGGCTCGAGCTCGTGCCCTTCTCGCAAAGCCCATGACCGCGGGCGAGAGTGCGCGACGTGCCGCCTTCCTACTTCTCCGTCGCTCGAATCTCGCTGTGACTGCAGAAGTGGCGGCTCACCTCGTGCGAGAGGCGGAGGAGAGCGCAGATCGCCCGCGGGCCGAGGGGATCCTTTCCCTCCTTCTCGAAGACCACCCCGGCCTCGCCGAGAACGCGGAAGTCTCCGCCAAGGCCGCGGAACTCTCGGACAGTCTCCCTCGCGAGCCCATATGCCCAGGGCTGGCAGAAGTCCTTGAGGCTCAGGGCGGCAGTCCCATGAGTCAGCGTTGCTGGATCGAGAGTGCAGACGAGTACCTGGCCACGAGCGCGGACGGTTCGGCTCCGATGCCCGCCCTCTTCGCGATTTCGGGAACCGCTTTGCGAGCCTACGATCCACGCGGCAAGCTCCTCGTCGAGCGAGACCTCATCGAGTATCCCGACGTTTCCAATATCAAGGCCGCCCTCCAATCTCACGTCGAAGAACCTGCGGTCCTGCACTTCGATGGACACAACCTGGTGCTGTCGACCTCGGCGGGACTCTACGGATTCACGGGCGTATCGCTCGACGGAGTTTCGCAGGAAGGGGTTTCGCAGGAAGGGGTTTCGCAGAATGACGCGGAAGGCACCGTGGCCCGCATCAGGCCGGGCGATTTCAAGGTCGCGTGGGCGAAGCCTTCCCGTCACCCGCTCCTGGACGCCAGCGCAGGTGGGTGGAGCGGGGTTTCGCTGCCCGGCGGGCGCAACTTTTTTCCAGAAGTGATCTTCACCGGCACCGGCGCGCCCGTTGTGCTCCTGCCGAATGCGAGCATCTATTCCGTCAACAGAAAGACCGGCAGCCTTATCTGGCGTTACGAGCAAGCGGGGGTATCTCCAGCCTCTCCCCCCGTGATGCGGGGCCCCTGGCTCGTTACTCGCACGGGGAGTCCCTCGGGCTTCTCTCTGCACCGGGTCGATGGACGAAAGGAAGGAATTGCTCACCGATTTGTTCGTGGCCCGGAAGGAAACGTCCTGGGCGCCGCCCTTACAGCTGGCGGGCTGGTCGCCGTGTTTGCCGGGGCCCAACTCGAGGCCATCGATGTCGAAAGCGGTCGCAGCCTTTGGCGCCGCCGTGGCGCTCCCGCTCGGCTGGCGTTCGTTACCGCTTCGGAGGTCTGGCTCAGCGAGCCTGGCGGTCGCCTGGTAGCTCGCTCCGTGAGAAGTGGCAGGGAGTTGCGTAGCGTAACGCTGCCGGACGACACGGTCGTTGTGGAAGTCTTCGTCGAGCGCTCGGCGGCGGGTAAGGTCGTGTCCAGAACCCTGGTGCTTAGCCGTGGCGGAAGCCGTTCGCCATCAGCGTGGTACCGTTCGAAAGTCAACACGGGAATGGACCTCATCCTCCTACGACTCAGTCCGTCGGGCGAAACACTTTGGGAAACTCAACTTCACAAGGGTGCTGTCACCTACGACGGAAGACGCTACGTCGTCTCTGATGGTCGCTATTTGATAGGGTTCAACGCGGAAGCCGGCGAGGGAAAATGGTACACTCGACTTGTGCTGATCGACTCCGAGGACGGTTCCTTCAACGAGGTCCTCTCAGCGGAGCTTCACGGCAAAGGAACTGCACAACCCCCTCGCCTGCTCGTGCTTGCTGATGGAATCGGGGTGGGAAACGCCGACGGTTTCGGCTGGTATGGCTCCCCGCTGGAGGAGGTCGAAGTCGAGGCGGGGGGGCTGGGGGCTCCGCCTGACGAGAGGGCATTGGAAAATGACCACTAATGGCCTAGAATTTCTATTCTGGAGAATGGGGACTCTGCATCAGACACATTTTCAAGGAGAGGCGCCATGACACGCCACTCGATGTACTCCTGCTGGGTCGTGCTTGTAATGAGTGCGGGCATCGCAGCGATCGCGCCGACGGTGTTAGCTGACGGTGAGAAGAAGGCCGGGATCCTGGATATTTTGAAGTTGAAGAAGGAGGCCAAGGACGACGGCGCCAAGAAGGCCGAGAAAAAAGCCGGCGAAGAGAAACCCGCGAAAGCCGAGAAGAAGACAGAAGCCGCCGAAGAAAAGGATGAGACCCAGGCGGAGAAAACAACGGCGGTGAAAGAGAAAGAAAAGGACGCCAAGGGCGACGCGAAGGCAGGCGCCGACAAGGGAGAAAAAAAGAAATCGCTTCTGCACCTTCTCAAACAAAAAGCGGTGGAGAAAAAGGGTAAGGAGGCGGAGAAGGACGAGGGGGAGCCAGCGACTGCCGACGAATCGGTCGAAGGCGATGCGGACGCAGCCGCACAGGGCGAGGCGGAAGCACCCGAGGAACCAAGCACGGAGGTTGACGCCGAGAAAAAAGAGCCGGATCCCCCCATGTTCAGGCTGCGTGACGGGACGCGCCTCGCGGGAATTCCGGATATTACTTTCTTCAATATCAACACCCACTACGGCAAGCTCGTCGTGCCCGTGAGCGAGGTGGAGAGAGTTCGATTTGCAGCCGCGCAGGACAGAGAGCTAGCGAGCCAGATCGAAGCGAACGTTCGCGCCCTCGGCAGCGAAGAGTTCGACCGTCGCGAGGAGGCCATGGCGGCCCTACAAGAAATCGGCGTGGCGGCGCTCGATGCTCTCAGGAAAGCCCTCGAGTCCGATGACGAGGAGGTCAAGAGCCGGGCGGAGAAGCTGGTCGCGGAACTGGAGGAGGCGCTCGATGAGGAGGACGAGGAAACGAAGCCTCACCTGACTCCACTGGGGGGTAATGCCGACGAGGTGGTGACCGTCAAGTTCACGGTGATGGGAGAAATCGAAGAGGCTGTCTTCAGCCTGCAGACGCGCTATGGGGTGCTCAAGCTGAACCGAGAACACATTCTCAGCATCGTCTTTCGCGAGTCGCCCTTCCTGAAAATGACCTACCCGGTTCCAGGGGACAACTTCGCCGCCGATGATAAGTGGATGGATACGAAACTTCCGCTTTCGAAGGGGCAAAAACTCAGCATCGCAGCATCGGGCCAGATTACGCTGCAGAATCTCAACAATGAGTCGACGGGTCCGGAAGGAGCATCTCAGCATGGCAATCCGCTGAAGGATTTTGCTACCGGGGCCTTGGTGGGAAAAATTGGCGACAAGGGGGAGCCTTTCCTCATCGGTCCCAAGTACGAGGGCACGGCCAATGCTGAGGGAACCTTGCGACTGGGCGTCTCGTTGAAGAAGACCAAGGTCTCCGGCCAGTACGAGGTGGAGGTCACGGCGGAGAGACAACCGTGAACGGGTTGTGGGGCGGGTTTCCAGCCGAGACGTCGTATCGTGCCCAGCTATTTAGAGGCTTTGCCCTCCTGTGCCTCACCGTTCACAGCGTCTCTGGTTGCGCTCGGGCGGATGCTGCCGAGCGCCTGCCGGAGGCCGTCACACCCGAAATCAAGCGCAGGATCGAGCGCGGGATGAGCTATCTGCTGCGAACCCAAAACCGGGACGGCTCTTGGTACAACATGGGTGGATGGGGATCCTACCCGACGGCCATGACTGCGCTGGCTGGCACCGCGCTCCTGATGAAGGGCAGCACCGCGACACGGGGTCCCGAGGCGCGGGCGATCCGCAAAGCCACCAACTTTCTCGTGCGCGCCGCCCGTCCCAACGGGCTCCTTTCGACACAGGGCGAGGGAAGCTCCATGCATGGGCACGGCTTCGCGATGCTCTTCCTCGCGCAGGTCTACGGCATGGAAGAGGACGCCGCAACTGGGCGGCGGATTCACGACGTACTCACGCGTGCGGTACGCCTGACGGAACGTAGCCAGAGCCGGGCGGGCGGCTGGCTCTACTCCCCAGACCAGGATGGCGACGAAGGCTCGGTAACTGTGACGCAGATTCAGGGCCTGCGAGCTTGCCGGGACGCCGGCATTCAGGTGAATCCCAACACCGTAAAGAAAGCTGTCCGCTACATCGAGCGGTCCGCCAATCCCGATGGCGGCATCCGCTACCGCATGTCTGGAGGCGGAGGCTCGAGACCGCCCATCTCCGCGGCTGCAGTGGCAACCCTCTACAACGCGGGCCGCTACGACAGTCCACTGGCGCTGAAGTGCCTGGCCTTCTGCGACCGTTCCATCCCGCTGCACGGAGGCAGCGGCGGTGGATGGGGACACTTTTATTACACGCACCTCTATTTCGCGCAGGCCAAGTACGTCCGAGGTGGCCGCGAGTGGACCCGTTATTACAGGGCGATCAGTGGCCGGCTGGCGTCTTCGCAGTCGAGCGATGGCAGCTGGATGGGCGATCACGTTGGAACCTCCTACGGGACAGCGCTGGCCGTGATCATCCTGTCGCTCCCGTATCAGTTAGTACCCATCTATCAAAGGTGAGAGGCTCTACAATGAAAAAACCTTCCAAGCCACAAGCGAAAGCAAAGTCGAAAACCACGAAAACGAAAACTACCAAAGCCAAAGCGCGCCCGCTGGGAATCCGCTTCCCGGAAGCCCCACCGTTGCCAAACGCGCCCCTGATCCAACCCGCGCCCCCGACCGACATCCCTGCTGTTGAGCACCTGGTTAGCCGTTTTCGAGCGCTCCGCAAAGAGATCTCCAAGGTCATCGTGGGCCAGGATGAGGTGGTCGAGGAGTTGCTGCTTGCAATCTTCGCCCGCGGTCACTGCATTCTCGAAGGAGTCCCCGGGCTCGCGAAGACGCTACTCGTGAGGACTCTTGCTCGTTGCCTTCGCCTCGACTTCAACCGCATCCAGTTCACGCCGGACCTGATGCCAGCAGATATCACTGGCACAGAGGTCATCCACGAGGACCGCTCAACTGGCAGTCGGACTTTTCGTTTCCTCCGCGGCCCCGTTTTCGCGAACGTCATTCTCGCCGATGAGATCAATCGGACGCCTCCGAAGACTCAGGCAGCCCTTCTCGAGGCCATGCAGGAACGGCAGGTGACGATTGGAGGTGAGCGGCACGCGCTGCCGGACCCGTTCTTCGTCCTCGCGACGCAGAACCCGATCGAACAGGAAGGCACCTACCCCCTGCCTGAAGCACAACAGGATCGCTTCATGTTCAAGATCTACGTCAAGTATCCGCAGTGGCAGGAGGAGATGGACATCGTGCGGCAGACCACCGAAGAAAGTGAAGCGACGGTCGAGCCAATTCTCAGCGCGGAGGACATTCACGAGCTTCAGCGCGTCGTGCGACGTGTTCCCGTCGCTGATGGTGTCGTCCACTACGCGATGAAGCTGGTCCGACAAACTCGACTTGACGGCGCGCCCGGGGAGCCGCCTCCGGATTTTGTGAAGGAATACGTTGCGTGGGGCGCCGGGCCGAGGGCGTGCCAGTTTCTCATCCTCGGAGCGAAGGCGAAGGCTCTCCTCTCGGGACGCTACAACGTCGCTGTCGAGGATATCCAGGCCGTAGCGCACCCGGTGCTGCGCCACCGCATCCTCACTAATTTTCACGCTGAGGCCAAGGGCTTTGGCGCCGACACCATCGTCGATCGACTCCTGGAGCTGACTCCTACCGAAGAAGGCGCTATTCTACCCGATGGCCAGCTACGAAAGATTCTACGATCCTAAGATCCTGGCTCGCGTAGGCCGGCTCGAACTGCGCGCCAAGATGATCGTCGAGGGGATCATCGCCGGCATGCACAAGAGCCCGTACCAGGGCCAGTCGGTGGAGTTCGTTGACCACAGGGCTTACGTCCCGGGTGATGATCCGCGCCACATCGATTGGAAGGTGCTGGGTCGCTCCGACCGCCTGGTGCTGAAGCGCTTCGAGGAGGAGACGAACCTGCGCGGCCACGTGCTCCTCGACAGCTCGGAATCCATGCGTTATTCCTCGACTGCCAACGAACGCCGCGGGGGCGCATTCACCAAGTACGACTACGGCGGCACGCTGGCGGCTTCCATTGCCTACCTGCTCCAGCGCCAGCATGATGGAGTGGGCCTCACCCTCTTCGATTCCGAAGTCAGAGCCAAAATCCCGCCGAGCACCCACCCGGCCACCCTGATTCGACTGGGCGAGCTCATGGATGAGACCGCTCCGGAGGGGAAAACAGGTGTCGGCACCGTCCTTCGCGGCATCGCGGAATCGATTCCACGCCGCGGTCTGGTGGTCATTATCTCGGATCTTTTCGGGCCACCCAGTGAGATCAGGGCGGGCCTCGAAGCCTTCGCGCTGCGGCGCCACGACGTCCTGGTATTCCATATCTTCGACGAGGCGGAGCTCGCCTTCCCGTTCGAGGGAAACACGCTCTTTCATGGCCTCGAGGGCTATCCCGAGATTGTCGCGGAACCGCGCTCCCTGCGCGACGCGTACCTCGAAGCACTCACCAGTTACCTTGACGAGGTGGAGAGGGTCTGCGCCACGCTCGGCGTCAACTACTTGCGCACGCACACCGGCGAACCTCTCGACTCCGCCATCATTTCCGTGATCTCGTCACGGGCCCGCACAGGAACGAGAGGACGGGGAGGACGCCGATCGTGAGTTTCGGATTCGTCAACAGCGCCCTCGCGTCGGCAACGCTTTTTCTCATCGCGATCCCCATCATCATCCACTTGATCAACCGGCGGCGCTTCCGGCGCATGGACTGGGCCGCCATGGAGTTCCTGCTCACAGCGCTCAAGAAGAACAAGAGACGCGTTCGTTTCGAGCAGCTCTTGCTGCTGCTTCTGCGGATCGCTCTGATGGCGTTGATCGGGCTCCTTCTGGCAAGGCCCATGCTTTCCGATCAGGGGCTCGAGTGGCTCGCGAGCGCCTTTCGCTCCGAGGACAAGATCTTCATCCTCGATGACTCCTTTTCGACCTCACGGCGGGAAGCAGACCGAACCACTTTTCGGCGAGAGCTTGACGCGCTGGGGAGTCAGGTCAAGCGGCTGGCCGAACGCGGCAGCGGCGACCGTTTTGCCCATTTCCGTGCGTCGCAGCATCGCAGCGCCAGCACGCGGGGCAGGATCATCGATCGGGAGAAGGCGGCTGCCCTGGCCTCTGATATCGCGCGACTCTCCCCCACCGATGGCCGACTCCCGCTCGCCGCAGCGCTCGAGTCGGTCGTAGAAGGGGCTGCCCGGGAAATCAGTGAGGGTAGCGTGCGACCGAAAGCCGTTTCCATCCTCACTGACCTTCGTGCCACCGACTGGACGGATGGAGGGGACGGCCCGAACGAGGCGGTGGGCCAGGCCCTCGAGCGCCTCGCGGGCAGCCCGGAGAATCCAACTCGCATATCCATCCTCGACGTTGGCACGCCCGATACCCAAAACGTCGCCATCACGGACGTGTCCGTGGAGGGCGGGAGGCCCATCGTCGATATTCCGGCCGACATCCGCGTCGAAGTGACAAACTTCGGCCCCCTTGCGGTGCGTGGGCTCGCGCTCCGCTTGCGCTACGCGCCCACCCCAGCCGACAGCGGAGCTCACGCGGCAACCGCTGTGGGGCCACCGATTGAAGAGCTGGCACCCGGAACGTCCATTCCTCTCACGGTCCCCTGCACCTTCCGAACCGTCGGGTACTACGGGATGACCGTGGAGCTCACGGGCGCGAGGGATCCGCTGCCCGCCGACAATTCGTGCGCCCTTGCGGTGGAGGTGGTCGAGGGTACCGAGGTGCTGCTAGTGAACGGAGAGCCCTCGTCGGAGCCTTTCGAGGGTGAAACCGACTTCCTGGAACGAGCTCTGGCGCCAACGGGAGAGGTCGCATCCGGGATTTACCCTGTGGTCACCACCGAGGAGAACATGCCGCGGCAGGATCTGCTGCGCTTCTCGGTCATTTTCCTCGCCAACCTCAACCTTCACGATGTCCCGGAAGGCATCCTACCCCTTCTGGGGCGCTACGTGCGGGACGGCGGGACCCTCGTCATCTTTCTGGGCGATCAGCTCGATGATGGTGCGCTGTACAACCGCCTGCTCGGACGCGCTCCCGGGGCTCCCGCCGCAGCGGGAAGCACCGCAGACAGCTCTTCCGCTTCTCCTCCTGAGGCGGGGCTCCTGCCCGCGCGGATCGGGGAGCACCAGGCCCACGAGGCTGCGCTCGGCATCGTGCCCGAACGGGACCACCCTTACTTCCGTCTCCTGGACGATGCGGGGGATCTCGTCGCGAGGATCCGCTTCGAGCAGCATTTTTCCCTCGAGCCCTTCCCCGGGGCTCAGGTGATCGCCCGCTTCTCCGATCCGGAAGGCTCCCCCGCAATGGTCGAGCACGCGGTAGAGAAGGGGCGGGTCCTTCTCTTTTCGACAGCGGCCGACTTTGAGTGGAGCGACTGGCCTCGAAGCCCCGCGTACTTGATGATGCTCCAGGAGCTTGTGGGGGTGGCGGCCCGGTCGCGCTCGCAGCGCACCGCACACCTTGCGGGCTACCCCGTAGAGATTCCCGTCGACCTGGGTCTTTACTCTCGCACGGCACGACTGCGGACTCCCGGATACCCGACACGCCCGGAGCTAACCCTCAGCGCCTCTCCGGCCCCAGAGCCCACTCCCGGAGTAGGACCCAGCTTCCGCTTCGTGATCCAGGACACGAACCAGGCCGGGCTATATGCGCTTCAATTCAAGACCCGCTCCGGGGAGGAAGAGTGGCGCCAGATAGCGATCCGGAGAGACCCGGCCGAATCGAACCTGACGCCCGTCACTGAAGCCCAGCTCGAGCGGCTGTACCCGGATGTAGAGCTCCACGTGGTCAAGGATGCGGCTGGCTTTTCGGACGTCGGCAGGGGCCGCTTCGAGATCTCCGACTTGCTCCTCTGGATGCTCCTTGCCTTCCTTTTCCTCGAAGGCTACCTGGCACGGCGCTTCGCTCACCATCCTTCTCGGCAGTCCTCTCGCGCTTCCTCTCGGCATTCCTCTCTGTCGCCTGGAGGTACGCCATGACACGCGGCGCGCTTCCCGAGTGGCTGCTCAGGCTGCTCTCTGTCGACACCGAACGCCTCCAGGGTGGCACCGAGCACATCCGTTTCGCACGCTTTCCGGAAGCCGGCCTGGGCCTCCTCGCCATTGTTGCGATCGTCCTCGGCGGCGCTGTCGTTCTGTGGAATTACAGGCGGGAAGGTCAGCTGGCCACGTGGAAGAAGCTCACCTTCGCAGCGGTTCGGTGGGCGCTGCTCGTCGTCATCGCGTTGATCCTCTTTTATCCGGTTCTCGAGGTGGACCGCGTTGCGGAGCTACGCGCTACGACACTCGTCCTGATCGACGAATCGTTGAGCCTCGGGATCCGGGATCGCTACCAGGGCGACCCCACGCGCCGCGCAGCCATCGCGAGCACGCTCGGGATACCCCCGGACGACGTGGCTGGCTCAACACGGGCGAACCTCGTGGAGCGAGCTCTCGCAAGCTCGGAGCTGCGCCTGTTCGATAGGCTCGGGGAGAAAAACACCCTGAAAGGCTACACCTTCTCCGGCCTGCCGCCGGACCCTCTGGCGTTGCCGGTGAGCGTGCAGTCGGGGAGCCAGCCTGATGACGGGTCGCCGGAGAGCCCCGACGATCCCGACAACGGCAACGGCAACGGCAACGACGGCAAAGATACCGACAGTGAAGTCCAGATCGAGCCCCTCGGGAGGGTGACCGATATCGCCGGCGCGCTCCGCTCTGCTGTGGCGGGCGAGGGGAACTCGAGGATCGCGGGGATCGTTCTGATGACCGACGGACGCGTGACCGCAGGGGAGGACCTGCGGTCGGCGGCTGTCTTCCTGCGCGAGAAGGGGATCCCGGTTCACGCCGTGGGCGTCGGAGACCCGACACCCTCTCGCAACTTTCGCGTGGAGGCTGTCCTCGCAAGTGAACGGGTGTTTACAGGCGACCCGGTCGTCGTTGACGTGCGTATCAGCCACCAGGGACTCGATGGTGAAACGGCACGTGTCGAGCTGGTGGACACCGTCACAGCGGAGGGAGAAGCGGAGCAAGCGCCGGTGATCCTCGAGACGAAGGACGTCTCTTTCTCCGAGGAGCGTACGGATGCAACCGTCAGCTTCCGGTTCGAACCCGATGGGGTCGGGAAACATCGGCTCACGGCTCGCATCAGGCCCCGCCCGGAGGAGACCTTCAGCGATGACAACACAAGTACAGCGACCGTGGAGGTCGTGCGCGACGCCTCGAGAGTGCTCCTTATCGCCGGGAGCCCTTCCTACGAATACCGTTTTCTGAAAAACCTGCTCCGCCGCGACTCACGAATCTTTCTTGCCACCTGGCTCATGAGCGCGGACGCCGACTACCCCCAAGAAGGGAACGTCAGCCTGCAAAAACTTCCCGACACATCGAAAGTTCTCTTCGAGTATGACGTAGTAATCCTGGTCGATATCGATCCCAAGGGCTTAACGCCCGGCTTTCCTGAGCTGCTCGAGCAGTTCGTCGGCAAGCACCGCGGGGGACTCGCCTACGTGGCCAGCGAGAAGTTCACAGGGAGCCTCGTTCGAGCTCCCGAGCTTGCGCCGTTGCGCAACATGCTTCCGGTTCTCCTGGATCCAGCCCAGGTCCGACAAGCGACGGGCCGCGGGAACTTTTACGAGCGGGAATGGCCTCTCGAGCCGCAGCCCGCTGCCATGGACCACCCGGCGACCCGTCTGTCATCCCAAATCGATCGCAACCGAGACCGCTGGGCCGAGATAGCCGGAATCTACTGGTCCTGCCCGGTGCGAAAGTTGAAGCCGGGAGCAACGGTGCTTTTCGCGCATTCTGACCCGGCCGTCGCCGTGGACGGAAAGCCGCGTCCGGTCGTCGCCACCCAGTTCTACGAAGGCGGCCGCGTGATGTGGTGTGGCATCGACTCCACCTGGAGGTGGCGCGCCACTGCCGAGGAAGTCTACGATAGCTTCTGGATCCAGTCTGTGCGGTACCTTACCGAGAGTCGTCTCCTCGGCGACCGGCGGCGCTTGCTCGAGACCGACAGGGAATCCTACGACCTGGGAGAGACCCTGCGGGTTTCCGCCTTGCTTTCAGACGAGAACTTCCGCCCCCTGGAAGTTGCTGAACAGACCGTTCTGATCGAGGATCCAGAAGGAACGATCACCGAGCTCCGCCTTGCAAGCGACGGCGGCTCCCCTGGTTGGTACCGGGGAATCTTCGTGCCACGACTCATCGGCTCCTACAACCTACGACTTGCCGACGGACACAGCGGGAACGCGGCGGAGACCCCCGTGGCGGGGACAGTGGAGAAGACCATCAGCGTGGAGCCGCCGGCGATCGAGTTCGAGGTGCCCCGACTTGACGAAGAGGCCCTGCGGGAGCTCGGGTCCTTGACGGCCGGCAGTTACACTCCGCTAGCTGAAATTGACGCCGTTCCAGCTCGGATTCCAGACCGGCGTCAAACGGTGGTCACGACCGACGAGGCCATTCCGCTGTGGGACAACTGGTTCAGCATGAGTCTCCTCGCCGGGCTCCTGACCCTCGAGTGGATCCTGAGAAAGGCGAATCGACTGCTGTGAGCGAGATCAACGCACCACTTCTGAACGGGGCGGGCGACCCTTCCACTCGCGTCCTCCACGTGCGCTTGCGGGAGCTCAGGAGGCTTATCCGGTGGGCCCTCGTCGTGCGGGCAGTATCGATCCTCGTGATGGCGACGATCGTCCTGTGCATCTTCTCCTTCGCGGTTGACCGCACCTTCCGGCTTTCCCTGGCAGGGCGCGTCGTGGCGCAGACAGTCTTGGCGCTATCGTTGATCTGGGTCGGCTGGCGCTACCTCCTGCACCCTCTGATCACGCGCCTTACCGATCCGGTCCTTGCAGATCTCCTCGAAAAACGCTTCCCCTCTCTCTACGATCGCTTCCGCAGCGCCCTCGAGTTTCTTCGGGACCCGGCCCTGCTCTCCAACGACTCCGGCGACGCATCTCGAGCCGACATCGGGCTCTTGCTCAAGCGAGAGGTGGTGCGGGAAGCGTTGGAGGACGCAAAAGCTCTCGACGTGAAGGAGGTGATCCATACGCCCAATGTCGCCAGCGCTCTGATGGCGGCAGTGGCGAGCCTCGCGGTGACGACGGTGCTCGCCGTCGTACTCGGCGGCACGGTCGACCTGTGGTTCCAGCGCAACGTCCTCTTCCGCGACGTCGAGTGGCCTTACCGTACTCGTCTATTTGTTGAGAACTTTCCCGACGATCCGCGCGGAGCCGGCATTCCTCGGGGGGATGGGTTGACGATCCGTGTGCGCGCCGAGGGCGAGGTTCCGGACCGGGTCCGCATTCGTGTTTCGTACGAGAACGAAACCCTGCAGTCGAACATCGCCCGTGAGGGCGGGGCCACCTTCGTTCACGAGCAGGCAGAGGTCACCGAGCCCTTTACGTTCACCGTCGAAGGGGGCGACTTTCGCTCGCGCCCCCACACGGTGTACGTGAAGGAGAGGCCGGAGGTCGAGACGATTCTCGTCCGTCTCGAATACCCGCCGCACACAGTAGAGGGGAAAGCCCCCGTCGAGACGCTCGAAGGGGACATCGGTGAGCTGCCGGTCCCGGAGGGAACGACCGTGCACGTGGAGGGAACCGCCTCCAAGGAGCTACGCCGCGCCTGGCTAGACGCCGAAGGCCGGGACATTGCGCTCGACGTTTCCTCCGCCGAACCGCGGCGCTTCTCGGGAACGTACCTTCCCGACAAGGGAAGCACGGTCACCGTGCACCTCGAGGACAGGGAGGGCGTTCCCCCCAACCAGTGGTTTCGTTTTGTTGTAACCCCCGTACCGGACCGCCTCCCGAGGGTTTTGGTGCGCACCGAGGGAGTCGGCAGCATGATCACGCCGGCTGCCAGAATCCCCCTCCACCTCCGGGCCACCGACGATTACAAGGTCGTGGCGACAGGCATAGAGCACAAGATCCGCGAGATCGTGGACGGGGGCCAGGATTCTGTAGACGGCCGTGAGTCGTGTCCGCCACTGGTGGCGCCTGGGCCGAGGGTGACTCAGGAGACGGCCTGGGAAGTCGGCCCTCTCGCAATCGTGCCCGAGAAGCGCCTCGAGGTCCGAGTCTTCGCCGTCGACAATGACGGCTTGAACGGGCCGAAGACCGGATATGCCGCGACCCAGTCCTTCCTCGTCGTGACGCCGGAGCGGCTGGGGGAGGAGTTCCTTCGCAGGGAGGAGGAGCAGCGGCGGCAGCTCGAACGCGTCATCGAGGCGGAAAGGATCGTTCGAGATTCGACCTACCGGCTGATCGACGCGAGCTGGAAGCTCGAAGGAGCCCTGTCCACCGACGTGCGCAAGGAAATGGTCGCCCTGGCACGAACGGAGAGGCAGCTCTCTCGTCAGGTGGGCAGCATCGCGGGCGCCATGCGCCTCCTGCGGGACGAGATGCAAAACAATCGCGTCGGGGAGCTCGAAGAGGCGGAGCGTCTCATGAATTCCATCATCGATCCGCTTGTCGAGATCGCCGAGGAGCGCCTGCCCGATGCCTCGACCCGCTTCGGAAGAATCCGCGAGCTGGGGGCACCCGTGGAGCGCCTGGAACAGGGTCTGGCGCTCGCCCAGGAGCTGGAATCGATCATCCAATCGATGGAGGCGGTGCTCACCCATATGAAGAGACTCGAGGGCTTCACCGAGATCGTCAACCGCATGCGTGACATCATCAAGATCCAGGGGCAATCCGAACAAGAGGCTGTAAAAACCTACCGGCGGGAGGTGGACTCGATTCTCGAGGAAGTGCCCGAGGAGGAAGGCCCAGGTCCCGTGCCGCCGGGGGGGGAGTAGAATAGAGAAAGAATAGTGAATAATGAAGCGGAACAGAGAAGTAGAATTATTGACTATTCACATTCACATTCTCTGTTCACTATTCGCTATTGAATGTGACTCCGATGCTGACTCTGATTCCTGAACACCGAACGCCCATGCCGACGAAATGCTTCTGCCTCGTAGGCGTCCTGGCAGGCGTCCTCCTTCTCCCCGACTCGCCCTGCGCGGCTCAGGAGAAGGAGCGAGACCGGTTGCCGGGTCTCGCCAAGGTGAAGCAGGAGGAAGCCGCCCAAAAACTAGAGCGTCTCGAGGACGCCATGGACCGGCTTTCACGCGCTCTCGCGCAGTCCGAACCGCAGAATGCGGCCCGATTGCAGCTTGCGTTTCGGTATTCACGGGACCGCCTCCTGCGCGAAGGCATGGACCGGATCGTCAAGTACCTGGAGGAAAAGAAACTCGACCGCGTCGTCAGTGAGCAGCAGCAGGTAACGGTTCACCTCGGGGAGATCCTGGCGATCCTGCTCGAACAGGACATCGACCCGCGCGAGTTGCTCAAGCACATTCGCCGTCTGCGCGACATCGCCAAGGACCTCGACAGAGTCATCCGCGACGAGACGGGCGAAAAGATGGGCTCCGACGACGCCCACCAGGCCGGAGCTTCTTCCGAGGCCCTTGCCGGAGACCTCGCGAAACTCGAGGAGCTGATCCGCCGCGAGAAGGCGCTCGAGCGCGACACCAAGGAGCCGACTCTGCCGGCAACGTCCCTCGGCCAGCTTGCTGACGAACAGGCCAAGGTGAGGCAGGAGACCCGGGAGCTCCGCAAGCGTGACGCCGCACGTGGCCCACAGGAACCTCCCCCCGGCGAGGTGCCCGATGCCACGGGTGGCGGAACGGATCCGGGTCAACCGGGTCAACCGGGTCAACCGGGTCAACCGGGTCAACCCCGCCCAGGGGCACTCGATGCCCCCCCACCGGAAGCACCTCCTCCGGAGCCGGAACAGGTGCTGGACAAGAAGGCTCTCGAGCGCGCTGAGGAAGCCATGGCCGATGCCGAGACGGCGATGGAAGCGCAAAACCCGCAGCGCGCGCGAACCAAGACCGCTCAGGCTCGCGCAGCGCTCCAGGAGGCAGCCAAATCGGGAGAGGAAAGGCTGCAGCGCCTGCGCAGCCAGAGGAAGTTCAAAGAGCTGAAAAAGGATCAAGACGCGACGAAAAAGGATACGGACAGCCTCACCGACCGGATGCGCGAGACGCCGCCTCTTCTCTATGCTCCCGAAGGAGGGGTCCCCGGGCGCTCGGACGTTCAAGGAGCGTCCCAGGACATGCAAGACGCCGCAGAGAAGCTGAATCGCGGACGACCCGGGAAGGCCTCGAAATCTCAGTCGAAGGCTCTCGACGGCCTGAAGAAGGGAAAGGAGAAGACGGAAGAAGCCCTGGCGGAGTTGCAGCGGGCCTTCCGTGAGCGCCTGCTCGCCTACCTGCGGGATAGGTTTACCCGGATGTTGAACGCACAGCGAGCCATTCGACGGCAAACACTCTCCCTCGACCTCAAGCTACGGGCACTGAAAGTCGTGGCGCATGCCGGATCGACTGCAAGCGACGATGCCGATGTCGAGATCGACCGTAAGGACCGACAGCTGGCGGAGAACCTGGCTTCGCGAGAAGGCCGACTGGCCTTTCTTGCCGAGGACGTCATCGACCTACTCAGCGAGGACGGGACCACGATCGTGTTTCCTCAAATCGTCGAGGAGATGCGCGGTGATATCCTCAACGTCAGCGGCCTCCTCTCGCGCATCCGGACCGGTGAGAGAACGCAATTCCTCCAGCGCGAGATCGAGGCCTCGATCGAGGAGATCCTCCACGCGCTCGAAGTGGCCCAGAAGAGTCCCCCACCCCCCAGTCCGAATCAGGGGAGAAACTCGAAGAGCGGTGCAAGTCCCCTGTTGCCCATCTCGAGTGAGCTCAAAATGGCGCGCTCTTTGCAAAACCGGGTCAACGAGCGCACTCGAGCCTTCGACCTCCGTAGGGACGACGAGTTGGGCCCGGAGGCGAAGATCCAGCTAAATGCAGTCGCCAAGAAGCAAAAGGAGGTCGAGCTCATGCTGTTCGACCTGCGAAAGGCCATCGGGAACCGATAGGAGGGGTGTCAGCTGCACCCCTGTTGTGGGCGGGTCTCCCGACCCGCCCACGTAACGGAGGTCCGACCGGTGGGGCGGCCGGGAGACCGCCCCACAACAAGCTTGAACACCTAACAAGAGTCTTTTTCGGTCGACAAGTGCCTGCTGACACTCGACAATACTCATCGGTTCGCACGGCGCCGCTTAACGGAGTCCGATTCATGGTCCAAAAACGTCTCGCCTTACTGTTCGCGGTAGGTTTTACAGCGTCTGCCTCAGCGCAGAATCCTGCCGACCTCACCCCGAGAGACAAGACGGAGGTCTTCATCCAGCACCTCGTCAAGGTGGCCAAAATAGACCCGGCTCGTTACCAGGCCCTTGTCCTCGAGTACGAGATCGGGGCGGCGCTCTCCGAGCTGACGCACGACTTGGAATCCGACCAGCACGCCCCTGATGGAGACTGCTGTGGCGCGGCGGCCGTCCTGCTGGCGGATGATTTCGTTCAATCGGCCCTCAAGGAGCTCCATCCCGATTACACTGAGGCGCTGCGACTCTACGACGATGGGAAGCTCGGCGAGGGCAGGTCAGCCGCCAGGAGTCTCTCGAGCAAGGCAGATCCATACGTCAGCGCGTATGCCAGGCTTCTCGAGGCGGAGACGGAATTTGCCACCTATACGAGAAACTGTGCAAAACGGCGTGAGTCAACAGGCTCGGCTACTATCGAAGCGGAGCCTCTAGAGAAAGTGATCGAGCTGTGCGAGGCTATAGGTAAGAAAGACCGCCTCTACCTTATCCAGGATCATCGCGCCTGCGAGCTTATCGCACTATCGTTTGAAAAACTCGAAAGGCCTCTGTACGCGTTCGTGCAGTACACGATCCTTCTCACCGATTACTACGACCTTCCACCGGACGTCGAAGAAAGGGTCAAGAGAAAGCTCGCCACGCTCTCCGAAACATCGGGACGCCCACTATTGACCGTGGGCGAGTGGATGAACAAGGTCGAGAAGCTTCTCGGGAAGGAACTGACCGCCGAGGAACCGACGCAAGCGCAGGAAACCCAGATCGTCAGCGCCCTCGACAAGCTCATCGAGCTGCAGGAGGCCCGCGAACGCAGAATCTGCAGGAACTGCGGGGGCACCTGACGCGGCAATGGTTGCCAGAACGGTCGCCCGGGCGGTGACCGCAGCTCCAGTCCAGCGCAAGTCTCGATGATACCCAACCGCAACGGCAAGGTACTTCTGCACGGGGTCTCCCGGGCCAATGCCGACTCGATATGGGGCCAGCTCAAGGCACGCGATGCGTCTCGCGCCTTGCAAGGCTTCCGCAGCACGCTCCCACCCCGATACCAGCGCCTCCTCGAGCAGTACTACAAGAACCTGTCGAGGACAGAATAGGGGCATGCACCGGCTACCAGCTGCCGTGCCCCCTGCATGGATGCTTTCGTTCCTTTGCACGGTCCTGAGCTACCCGGGCCTCGACCATCCTGTTTGGGGGAGCGAGGCAGAGGGGGTGGGTCAGGGAGTCGTGCGCCTCGACGGAACGCGGGTCCAGGGGGCGCTCCTGGGTCTGGAGGATGGCGCCGTGGTCGTGAAGGGACAGGCAGAGCCAGTGCCGCTCTATGAGCTGAGCGCGGTGGTTCTCTCCGAGCCGGATTTCTCCGAGTCGGAGGCCGGCGCAGCGGCGAAGACGCTTGCCTGGAAGGACGGCCCCCTGGTCGTGTTCCGTGACGGTGAAAAGGTGAAGGGGAGGGTTCTTCTCGCGGATGCGAACAAGGCGAGCATTCAACTTTCCGGTCATGTCATCGCGCCTCCTACCGAAGCGATCAAGGGCTTTCGCCTCCGCGAGGTTCACGCCGACGACCATCTCTTCGAGTTGGACCTGGAGAGCACGACTCGTCCTGAGAAAGACGTCGTCTACGTCCGGAAGGGTGGCAGTCTTCTCAGGGTCGCGGGAGTCTTTCACTCACTCAACGAGGACTACCTCACCCTCGAATACGAAGGAAAAACCCGACGGGTACGGCGCCAGCGCGTGCTCGGCATGATCCTGGCACCGGTGGCCTCCCGGAGAGTGGACGCGGAAATCCCCGCCGTTGTCGAATTGCGCGCAGGCGGACGTTTCCCGGCATATTTTCGCGGAATCCGCACCGGGACACCGGCTCACATCCTCTACCGCTTCCGCGGAACGCCCGAGAAAGCGGTCCAGGCAATTCCGTCGACCCTCGTGGCACGCGTGAGCTTCGCGAGCGATCGGGTTCTCTTCCTGTCCTCGCTCGAGCCCGTGAAGGTCGAGGAGACCCCATTTCTCGGAGCGACGCCGTCGTTTCCGTGGAGGAAAGACCTCTCTGTGAGGGGAAGTCCTCTCAGCCTCGCAGGGAAGACGTACGGGAAAGGTCTCGGCGTTCATTCACGCTCCGCCCTCGAGTTCAAGATCGAGGCTGGATACCGATCTTTTTCCTCTCTGATCGGCCTCGACGACAGCGCGGGGCCGCAGGGTGGGGTCACGTTTCGCGTGTTTGCAGACGGTAAGGAGATTTACCACAGGGACATGGCGAAGGGGGCGACCCCAGAGATGCTCGTTCTCCCCGTACACGGAGTGACGCGTCTGCGTCTCGAGGTCGACTTCGGGGAGGATGGAGTCGACCTCGGCGACCACGCCGACTGGGCCGAGGCACGCATCACGAAGTAGCACTTGGAAGGATCATCAACATGCTGAATCTCACGCCACAACTCATGGCGGTTGGCTTTCTGGTCTCGTTTGCGGTCGCCGACGACGGGAGTGACGCTCCGCGCCACTCGATCCGCTGGTTCAAGAACTTCGGGGAGGCACGCCTGGCATCCGCGAAGGAAAAGAAACCGCTCCTGATCGACTTTGAAGCGGAGTGGTGCGGCTTCTGCAAGAAGCTTGATCGGGAAACGTACGCGGATGAGAAGGTGATCCGTTTCGTGCGGGACAACTTTATCGCGGTCAAGGTCGACACCGACAAGCACCCCGAGTTAAAGAGCCAGTTCAAGGTGAACGGGCTTCCGACCATCCTTTTCCTGGCTCCAGGTGGCGAAGAGACGCACAGGATCGTAGGTTTTCGACCCCCGACTCCTTTTCTGAAGGAAGCTCGCGAGTCGGCCAAATCATCGTCCGCCCTCGTGGAGCTCAAAGAGGCTGCCGACAAAGCACCGTCTGATATCGCCGCACAGCGGGCGTATACCCGCGCCCTGCTTGCAGCCGGCAACGCGGAGACTGCGGTCGAGATACTTGCTGCCGCTCTGGAAAAGTGCCCCGATGATGTCCCCGAGAAAGCCACCTTGCTTCTCGATCTCGGCGACGCCCGGCGAGTCTCGGGAAAAGCCAAGCAGGCCGCCGAGATTTACGGAAAAGTTCTGGCCCTGAAGCCTGAGAAGGCCGGTGCCTCGCGCCGCAAAGCGCTCCTGGCCCTTGCGAACGTGACGCTTGCCTTGCGCGATCACGCCGCTGCCATCGCGGCACTCGATGAATTCCTCGGGTCTGAGTTCTTTGAGTCGAGGCCGCTTGCGCCATCGGCGCAGCAGGAACAGCTGGAAGCGCTCTTCCTGCGGGGCTACGCGTACGCCGTTCTCAAGGACGCCGGCAAGGCCCTTGCCGATCTCAAGACCGCCGCCAAAGTCGATCCCGACGGGCATTGGGGAATGCGCGCCAGCTTCATCATCGCAACGGTCGAGGTTCCGTGAGCGACCCCGATCGCCCCTCTCCACACGTCGGTTCGGTTGACTCGCATGGAGGTTTTCCAGGAGGCTCCTCTCAAGAGAATTCGCCGTCCTACTTGCTCGCGTTCGAGGACAGCGCCTTCCTGCGCCGGGAAGAGCTTCGCCCCGTGCGTTTTCAACTGGAGCTCTGGAAACCGGAGATGCTTCAGAACGAGGCAGGCATCCGCTCGACAGTCGTTGTGTTCGGTAGCGCCCGGATCCGCGAACGCAAAGTGGCCGAGGAGCAGCTCCAGCGGGCCAAGGAAAACGCTCGCCAGGACCCCGACAACCCACTCCTCGCTCGACGGGTCAATACTGCGAGGCGCTTGCTTGACAAATCCAGGTTTTACAGCGAGGCGCGAGAATTCGCCGCCCTGATGTCGCGCAGTTGCCAGATCGATGGCCGTTGCGAGTACGTGGTGGTTACCGGCGGCGGCCCCGGCATCATGGAAGCAGCCAATCGAGGCGCATTCGACGTGGGAGCAAAGAGCATCGGCCTCAACATCTCCTTGCCCTTCGAGCAGGAGCCCAACCACTACATCACTCCCCAGCTTAGCTTCCAGTTTCACTACTTCGCCCTGCGCAAGATGCATTTCCTCATGCGCGCCAAGGCCCTGGTGGTCTTTCCGGGAGGCTTCGGCACCTTCGATGAGCTCTTCGTAACCCTCACGCTCATCCAGACGGGGAAGGTCGAGCCACTTCCTGTCCTGCTCTACAACAGAGCTTTCTGGGAACGCGCCATCGATTTCGCGTTCCTCGCCGAGGAAGGGACCATCTCCCCGGAGGATTTAGACCTCATTGAGTTCGTCGAGACCCCTGAAGAAGCGTGGAAAGCCATCCAGAATTTCTATGGCGAATAACGTCCCCGATCCTGGGCGTAGGGTGGTGCAGGCGTCTCGCTTCCTACCCGTACGCGTTCCCGTTCCCGAAGTGAAGACAGGTTCTTGCGTCGGACCGTCGCCCGTTCCGCGGGCACGGGCACGGGGAGGGGGACGGGCACGAAGCACTTTTTCAACGGACTGTTAAATGAGGGCGACGCTCATCTGTTACCCTCTCTGTATCTCTCTCGCAGGATGTACGCTTTTCCCGTTCGGCGGCTCGCCCAACTCTTCCCCCGCTGGGCAACCCTCCCCCGTGGGACACGGATTCATCGAGTACCGCGCGGCGTTTCATGTGCACTCGTACCTCTCTCACGATTCGGAAGGTGAAATCGAAGACATCGCCGAGGCGGCAAAGCTTCTGGGCCTCGATGCCGTCATACTTACGGATCACTACGAAGAGGGGAACATCGCAAGAGCTCCTCGAGCGACGCACCGCGGTGTCCTCTTCCTCCCAGGCGTCGAGGACCGAGGCGTCCGAGGTGGATCGGTGTGCGCCTTTCCTCTTCAGGAGGATTACGACGCCAAGGTGTCGAAACAGGCTCGTCAGAATGAATACGAGCGTCAGGATGCTGTCCTGGTCCTCGGGCATGTCGAGAAACTCGAGACCTCCTCCCCCGGGAGATATTCTGCTTTCGAGGTCTACAACCTGCACGCCGAGTTTACGGCGGCCTCCCGCTTCGGGATCGTCTGGCGCTTCCTGTTCCTGCCAGCAGACGCGTTCTTCGAGCGAGCCATCAAAACACCTGTCGACAACCTCGCTGCCTGGGACCGGGAGCACGCGAGGGGCCTGCGCCTTGCCGCACTTGCGGGGCACGATGCCCACGCCAACGTCAGCATCCTCGGGGCGGTGATTGGAACCTATGCCGAGGTCCTGCGGCTCTTCTCGAACCACATCCTCGCCCCGGAGCTTACCGTGGAGGCGATCGCCGAGGCGATACGGGCAGGAAGGACCTTCATCGTCTTCGACTATCTCGCGGATGGGACCGGGTTCGCCTTGACCTACGGGGACCCCGAAGCTTCTCCCGACGAGAGGGCCACGCTCGGAGACGAGGTTCCGTACCATCCCGGCCACACCCTCGCAGTCAGCGTCCCGGTTCCGGTAGATGAGGTGAAAACCCGCGTAGTCCTGCTGCGCGACGGTCAGATTCTCAGGACCCTGGAGTCTCCCCGGTTCGCCATGAAGCTGCCCGGACCGGGCACCTGGCGAGTAGAGGTTTATCGGGACGGGAAGCTGTGGATTGTTGCCTCTCCAATTTATGTACACGCAGGTTTCCCGACCCAGGAATAGCCCTATCGGCCCTCCGATTTTTGCCTGGGGTTTCGGCGAGTACTTCGCTACAATCCGATGCTTCCTGCGGAGCAGTGAAAAGAACCCACGAAGAGAAACGATTCCCGACGGAAACCAAAAGAAGCGACGAAACATAGAAGAATGGTTTGGTCGAAGCATGATTTCGAGCGTGAGGTCCGCAGGCAGATGGTGGAACTCGAATCCATTCGCAAGAGGTGCCCAGGGAATCCCGACGTACACCGGCGTATCGACCTGCTTGAAGAATCGCACCGGAACGTTCTCCGTAAGCTTGGCGATGTTTTCAACAGCTCCGAATGGTCGAAGGAGCACTCCGCAAAACACCAGCGCGCGTCAGCCCACGCCAGCTCCGGTGCCGAGCTCGACCCCCGGGTGCTCGAGAAATACCTTCGATCCAGCGACCAGGCGTCCCTCCGGCTGAAGAGCATCCTGGGTGTCGAAACGACAACGAGGTCTCTGCGGGCGGCGCCCTTGCGACGCAGGAAAGAAACGGAGCCCTGCTTCGAGACGAAGTGCGGCACCTGTGGCGAGACTCTCTTCTCGGGGCCACGCGATCCGGAGGGGGCTGTCTTTGACGGAACGTGCTGGCATCACAGGCGTTGTCCTGGCGAGGGCGAGTTGTCCGGCCCTGGGTTGCTGAACTAGCTGATAGCTATCAGCGGTGAATGTCTGCAGCCTGTGCTATAATGAGCCGTCCTATGAGCGAAGACTCCTTTGAAACTCTTCAATCGACCCTCGACGCCAAGGGTCCGCCTGCAGCTTTCGACAAGCTCGCCGAAATTTTCCGCCGCGAGAAAAAATACCCCCAGCTCTTCGAAGCGCTCATCATGAAGAAACGCTACGAGCTCGGGTTGCCCCTGCAAGGCGCGGATTCGTTCCGTGACATTCCTGAGTCCTTGCAGTCCGAAGTGGAGGAGCACTACGTCAAGGTCTGCCGTGAAGTGGGGTCTCTCTTTCTGGAGGACGGTGACCTGGTCGCTTCATGGCCGTACTTTCGAGCAATCGACGAGCCCAAGAAGATCGCGGAGGCCCTTAATAAATGGCAGGTGCCCGAGTCGGACGAGAGTGATTCCGAGGGGACAAGCACGGACGCCATCGTGGACATTGCTCTCAATCAGGGCGCCAACCCTCGCCGCGGCTACGAGCTGGTCCTCGCCGAATATGGCGTCTGCCGCGCCATCACGACGTTTGAGCACCAGTTTCCCTACACGGGCGAGGTGAAAGAGCAATGCGGCACCCTCCTCATACGACGCCTTCACAGTGACCTGATCGCGAGTTTGGTGGCCGACATCGGACGGCACGAGGGAAGACCTCCGCCCGAGACCGACGTGCGCCAGCTGATAGAGAACCGTGCCTGGCTTTTCGAGGAGCACGGCTACCACGTCGACATGAGTCATCTGCAGTCCGTGATCCGCATTGCGGCTTCCATGAGCGACCGCGAGGTTCTGGACCTCGGGCTCCAGATGACCGAGTACGGGCGTCGGCTGCCGCGCGATTTCCAGAGTCCGGACCAGCCTCCGTTCGAGGACTTTTACAACGACTATCGCATATTCCTGCAAGCCCTGGTGGGCACGGGAATCGATGGTGCGGTGCGCTACTTCACCCTGAAGGCCGACTCGGCCGAAGTCGACGAAGACGGCAAACACTTTCCTGGAGAGGTCCTGGTACACCTCCTCCACCGCCTCGCCCGCTACAACGACGCTATGGACGCGTATGAGAAGTACCTGAAAAACCAGCGGAGCCCCCCCACGGCGGCGCCGACTCTGTTCGAGCTCAGCGAGCGTGCGGGAAACTTCTCCAAGCTACTGAAGCTGGCGAAGGAGAAGGACGACCTCCTACAGTACACGGCCGGTCTGGTACGGACGGCAGGATCCGAGCCTGAGGACTAACTACTACTGACCCGTCTCGAGGGTCACGAGCTCTCGCTTCCACGCGTCGAGCCGGAATTCCCACTTGCCGAGCCTGTTCCTGGCTTTGTAGACCCCTCGGGCGGCGCGGAGGAGACGGCCCCGTGTCGCCGCGGTTTTCTTCTCGTCCGCTCCCGACTGGATCACCGCTCGCAGGTCATCTTCCGCCTTTTCCATCCCGAGTACCTGACTCTCCACCTGACTCTTCCTGCGGTCGACTTCCCCCACGAGCTTCGCGATCTTCGCCCTGACGAATTCTATCTTCTTGAGGCGGTCTTGCTGTTTCTCGGCTTGTGTCTCCACCTGCCAGGAGTGAACCTGCGAGTCCCATTTCACGCGCATCCAGACCGGCTCCGTAGATCCGCGGCCGCCCGATCGTGTGGCCAGATCGGGGCGCTTCAAGAGCTTCCATACTTCCTGGAATCCCGCATTCGGATCGGGTGGTGACGAGGAGTACGTACGGACCCCGCCCTTGATCAAACGGTAGTCCTTCTGCAGCAAGATCTCGATGTCGGTAGCTTTCAGAGGTTTTTTCTGGTGCTTTGGCCCTGGGATCCTGGGAAGGAAGGTTTGCCGATCGAGCGGTTGCTCGGACAGCCGACACGCCTCAGCGATCGCTTCGGCTGCAACCGGGTTTTCCTCGTCCAATTCCTCCTGACGCGTTCTCTCTCGCTCTGTGCCGGCCGCCGTGCCCTCTACGCCCTCGATCGGATCGGGTGCCGAAAATACTGCAAGAGCGGAGGCCCGCGTGTGGCAGTGTAGAACCCAGTCCTTGATGCGCTTGTCGAGGCGGCCGTACTGGCTGCACCAGTCGGCAAACTCGGCGAAAGCCGCCGCGTCGAAAGTCTGTTCGGCCCTGTCCTTCAGCGCCTCATAGTAGCGTTCCAGTACAGGTAAACGGCCCTTCACCTCGAGGGTCATGAGCTTCTCAACCAGCGCCTTCCCCGCGGGGTTGTGCTTCAGTCCCAGCTCGAGGACCACGAAGGCCGACCGCTCCCCATCTTCCTTCTCGAGCTTCTTGGCGAGCTCGAGGTAGCCGTCGGCGTCGTCCTTCTTGATGGTCCCCAGCTCGAGCTCTCGAACCCGGTCTCTGGCGCTCCGGACCCACCCCTGCCCGACATAGCTTGCCCTGGACTTCTCGAGCCACTCAGCAAGGTCTCGCCACTTCTCCGGATCTGTGGACTTCTTGGCTTCGCCGAGACGTCTGTGGTACTCCAGGCGGAACAGCTCGCTGCCGCTTCCGCCGGCCCAGGCCGTAGGAGGAAAGGCGAGCGACACTATCGACAGCAACACAAGAGCTCGGGGCAGCATATTCATCCTCCGATCCAGCAGTTTTTCCTCACTCCTCACCGAAACCTACCCCACGGTGTGGCGAGGAGCAAACGCCCGGCGCCGGTTGCAGCGTTTAACCTGAGTGACCATAACCGGTTAGGGAGCAATTGGCGGTCAGCTCCAAAGCCTGTTGTGGGCGCGTCTCCCGACCCGCCCACGCAACGGTCCGACCGGTGGGGCGGTCGGGAGTCCGCCCCACAACGCGGGACGCCCGCACCACGATTCTACCGCTTACAGCGGTACACGAACGCAGGGGGGAAGTTGGCCCACACGACCTTGCTGGTTTCCACCTCGCTGAAATGGTTCCCGAGCCGCCGCCGGAAGCGCAGTGCGTTCGGGAGCCAGCGGGCGTGCACGTAGCCGAAGGTGGTAAAAACTCCACCGGGCGCCAAGGAGGTTATCACCGATTCCATGATGCGGTTCTGCAGCTCCATGGGCAGACTCGCCCACGGCAGCCCGCTGATGATGTAATCCGCTTTCGTCTTCCCGTGCTGCGCGAGATACTCCGGGATGTTTTCCGCCGAGTCGTTGTAGACGATCAGACTCGGGAAGCTCTTCCTCAGCGCCTTCGAGAAAATCGGGTCCAGCTCCAGGGCGAAGAAGGTCGTGCCCTCGCCGATCCCCTCGAGGATGGCCCTGGTAAAAGCGCCGGTCCCCGGCCCGAGCTCCACCACGGTGTCGGAAAAGTTCAGGCCGCAGCTCTTGACCATGGCCCGGGCCAGCGAGCGCGAGCTGGGAGCTATGGCTCCGACCTTCGCTGGCCCGCGCAGGAAAGCTCGGAGGAAACGCACACGATCCCCGAGCCGGGGCGGAATGCTGCGCAGGAGATTCACTGGCGTCCTTTTACTACTCGCACGACCACCGTGCATGCGCCCGCGCAGCCGAGAAGTGTCTTCCATCACGCTTGCCGCCGATCAGTACCTGTAATGGTCCGGTTTGAAGGGTCCTTCCTGCGGAATACCGAGGTAATCAGCCTGCTTCTCGGTAAGTTGGGTGAGCTTGACCCCGAGCTTCCCGAGGTGAAAGCGAGCGACCTCCTCATCGAGCTCCTTGGGAAGCGTATGTACCCCCAGGGGGTATTTGTCAGTTTCGGTCCAGAGCGCCATCTGCGCCATGACTTGATTCGTGAACGAATTCGACATCACGAAGGAAGGATGTCCCGTGGCACATCCCAGGTTGACCAGGCGACCCTCGGCCAGAACTGTGAGCTTGCGCCCGTCAGGGAAGATCCACTGATCCACCTGAGGCTTGACCTGGATGTGCTCCATTTTCTTCTGTTGCTTGAGCCAAGCGACCTCGATCTCCGAGTCGAAGTGGCCGATGTTGCACACGATCGTGCCGCTTTTCATGGCTTGCATGTGCTCGCCGCGGATGACATCGCAACAGCCAGTGGCGGTGACGAAAATGTCGCCAACAGTAGCCACCTCATCCATTCTCGTCACCTCGTACCCTTCCATGGAAGCTTGCAAGGCATTGATCGGATCAATCTCCGTAATGATGACGCGCGCCCCGAGACTCCGCATGGCCTGAGCACAGCCCTTACCCACATCCCCATAGCCCGCTATGACCACTACCTTACCTGCCACCATGACGTCGGTGGCACGTTTGATTCCGTCGGCCAGCGACTCCCGGCAACCGTAGAGATTGTCGAACTTCGATTTGGTTACCGAATCGTTGACGTTGATGGCCGGCACCTTCAGTTCGTTCTGCTCGTGCATCTGATACAGCCGCCGAACTCCGGTCGTTGTCTCCTCGCTGAGGCCACGAATTGCCGCGAGGTACTGCGGGTACTTCGTGTGCACCATATGAGTGAGGTCTCCACCGTCATCAAGGATCATGTTCAGCGGTTGCCCGTCCGGGAAGACGAGCGTCTGCTCGATGCACCAATCGAACTCCTCGTCCGTCATGCCTTTCCAGGCATAAACCGCGACACCTGTGGCCGCGATGGCCGCGGCAGCGTCGTCCTCGGTGGAGAAGATATTGCAACTCGACCAGCTGACCTCGGCCCCCAGGGCACGGAGAGTCTCGATGAGGACCGCCGTCTCGATCGTCATGTGCAAACAACCGGCGATTCGGGCTCCCTTCAGCGGCTTTGCCTTTCCGTACTTCTCCCGAAGGGTCATGAGACCCGGCATCTCGGGCTCGGAGAGCGAAATTCTCTTGCGGCCGGCCTCGGCCAGGGATGGGTCGCGAACTTTGAACTTCGGTTTGGTGGCGGTGGTCAACGTCTGGCCTCCTCGACTGTGCTGGTAATGCGTTCCCTCAAAACCCTACAGCATATCTGTAAATCGAGATTCATCAATGAGCTACATGGATACCAGCACTTTTCCGGAATTCCCCCCTCCCCGGCGACTGCCTAAAAAAGATGGCAAACTTGACTTTGGGCGAACTCCCCATAATATGTTTTGGAATAAATGCCCTTGGCAGCGTAAGAGGAGGCTCCCATGAGCGCTATTCCCATTGAGAGACTGAACCTCTTCAGGGATCAGATCTGCGTCCGTGACCCTAAAGGAAGAAGCCCCCGCCCAGCCCTGGTGTCTGAGTGCGGCTCGGCGGGCCAGGGTCGGATGCTCGCGATTCGAGGGGGTTTCACGGTCCTGCAACGCTTCTCCGTAACCCCGCTGGAAGGCCGGGCTTTCGTGGACACCAGCGGGGACTCGAACCCCATTCACACCGAGGATTCGGTTATCAGCGGCGCCATGACGGCCGCGAGATTGCTCCTCCTCCCCGAGATCCTGGTCCCCTCACTCCAGGTAAAGAGCGTCCGCATCAAGTTTCGGGCCTTTTCGCGCTACAATCGAGCCACCGTCAATCGGTTCTCCTTCGTGCCGGATGGCGAGGGAGGATATACAGTGGATCTGGCCGTCCTCCAGCAGGGGGTGCCGGTAGCCCAGGGCACTCTCAAAACGCGCCTCGGTGGGGTCGAGGCTACTCCCCAGAAGATCGAGAAGATGACGGAGTTTCCTCCGTGTGCCCCTGCTGAGATCATTCGCGACTGGTACCGTAGCTTGCGCGTGGACCCGGAACGCGCTTTCGAGTGCCTTGGCTACGGTTATCCGCGCGCGTTCCTCGCCTCCCTGCCCCCCGGTGAGATGATGCGGCAGGGCGGCGCATCGGGGCTTCTCAACGTGCTCAACTTCGAGTTCCCCGAGCCCGGCATCCCTGCCTTGAACCCGGAGCTCCCTCCGACGGTGGAGGTGGCGCCTGTGCGGCCCAGACAGTCGTTCCACAAGGTGCTTGCAAACGTGGCGAGCGGCATGGTCACGTACTGTACGGGCTACGCCACGGTACTGATGACATGATAGCGCTGATGACAAGAGGGGCGGGATACTCCCAGAAGGGTACTCCAGAGATATGAGCCCTTGCGAGTGTTGAAGGGCAGGTGCAGCGCTGAGAGTGATCCTGAACGAGGCGGAGATCCAGGCCGGCGTAGCGCGACTCGCCGGGGAGATTCGCCTGCGCTACGCCCGCAGGCCACTGACCGTGGTGGCGGTGTTGACGGGGAGCGTGGTGCTGCTCGCAGACTTGATCCGTCTCCTTGAAGTGCCGCTGCGAGTGGGGTTGATCCAGGCGCGAAGTTACCGGAACACGGCGACGGCGCCAGGCCCCCTCGAGATCCACGCAGAACTGCTTCCCGCACTCAGCGGCCACGACGTCCTCCTGGTCGACGACATCTTCGACACCGGGCGCACTCTCGAGAGCCTCCTCCCACAGATCAGGAGGCTCAACCCAAAATCTCTGCACTCGGCCGTGCTCCTACGCAAGCAGGAGCGCCAGCAGGTTTCGGTCGAGCCCGACCACGTGGCCTTCATGATCCCCGATGAGTTCGTCGTGGGCTATGGCCTCGACTACAACGACGCGTACCGCAACTTGCCCTACATCGCGGCCCTCGAGCCGCACGAAATGGACGGGGACTCCAACTAGATTCTCTTTTAGTTCCAAGAGTACCACCGGCTACGCCGGTGGAGCTTCAATCCCGTTTCCGAAGAGGCCGCTACATTTTACGTTTGCTCAGTTTGATCCTCGCAGGCAAGACGCCCGCACCACAAGGCTTTTGCGGTTACAATAACTCCAATGCCCACCACGCTGCCCGACAAAGCTTTCGTCCATTTGAGACCCGAGGACAATCTCGTTGTCGCCGCTCGCCACCTCGGCCGTGGCGACTCCTTGCACGCCGCTGGACGCGAGGTCACTCTGCGCAATCCTATCAAGCTCGGTCACAAGGCCTCGATCGTGGATATCGAAGCCGGTGAAGCCATCCGCAAGTATGGACAGATCATAGGCTTCGCCTCGGCGGATATCCCGGCCGGTACCCACGTCCATGTACACAACTGTTCGGCACGGGCTTTTGAGCGGGATTACGCCTTCGCCAACGAAGTTCCCGCTGCTGCGCCGGTCCCCGCCGAACCGCGGACCTTTCGCGGTTATGTGCGGGCCGACGGGCGAGTCGGCACCCGGAACTACGTTGCGGTCATCAGCACCGTCAACTGCTCGGCCTCGACGAGCAAGTACATAACCGCCCGTATGACGCGGGACGTTCTACGCGATTTTCCCAACATAGACGGAGTTATCCCCATCACTCACAAGGGAGGGTGCGCCATTCCGTTCGATGGGCCCGATCATGCACAGCTGGAGCGGACGCTTGCCGGAATCGCGCGCCACCCCAATGTGGGCGCTTACCTACTTGTGGGGCTCGGCTGCGAGGTCGGACAGGCGTCCCACCTGATCCGGAGTCAGAAGCTCGTCCAGGTCGGGGGGTTGTCGGGACCGGAGCCGGAAAGCAACGCACCGCCCGTCATCACGATCCAGGAAGCCGGGGGGATCAACAAGACCGTAGAGGCGAGCGTGCAAGCCCTCATGCGGTTACTGCCCCGTGCGGGGGATGTCCGCCGCAGCGAGGTTCCTGCGTCAAAGCTCGTCGTCGGGTTGCAGTGTGGCGGTTCCGACGGCTCGAGCGGCGTGACCGCGAATCCAGCCCTCGGACTGGCCATGGACGCCATTGTTTGGCAGGGAGGGACCGCAGTTCTGGGCGAGATCCCTGAGATTTACGGCGGGGAGCACCTACTCACCCGCAGGGCCGTGTCACGAGCCGTCGGAGAGGCGCTCCTGGAACGTATTCAGTGGTGGGAGTGGTACGCGAACATCTTCGGGGCCGAGATGAACAACAATCCTTCGCCGGGAAACATAGAGGGTGGATTGACGACCATTTACGAAAAATCGCTCGGAGCGATCGCCAAGGGCGGTTCCACTCCACTGACGGCCGTCTACAAGTATGCCGAGCAGGTGACGGAGAAAGGTTTCGTCGTCATGGACACCCCCGGGTACGATCCGGTGTCCATGACCGGCATCGTCGCCGGCGGCGCGAATGTCTGCGTCTTCACGACCGGGCGCGGATCCGTCTATGGCTGCAAACCTTCCCCTTGCATCAAGGTGGCTTCCAATACGCTCCTGTACGAACGCATGGAAGACGACATGGACGTGAATGCAGGTACGATTCTCGACGGCCTCCCGCTCGAGGAAATGGGTCGCCACATTCTCGAGAAGATCCTCGCGGTGGCCAGTGGGGAAGCGACGAAGAGCGAGCTCGGAGGAGTGGGCGAAGAGGAGTTCGCGCCCTGGAGTATCGGTCCGCTGTTTTAAAGTGTTCGGTGTTCAGGGGCTCCGCTGCGAGATCGCCCTCGAATTCCGTCATGAAACCGTGCCGTCTTCGGTCTTTCGTGGATTTGTCTCTGAATTCTTCGTTTTTACTCTTTCCCGAACACTTCTCCCGGAACACTGAACACTCTTTCTTGCGTTTCGGGCACGCGTCCCGTAGCTTTCTCCTTTGCCTGATGCTGGACCCGCGCTGGGCGCTGCCGGTCTTGAGGTTCCTTCATGTACCGGCCACGCATTCTCACTGCACCCATTCTGCTCCTCCTCGTCTCCTCTCCTTGCGGCGCAGCTGACAGACGCATCGACCTCTCCCGGCTGACGCTCGCGACTTTCAACGCACGATTTCTCTTCGATGGCCGACCGCCCGAGGGGGAGGCCGGCTTCCCTTGGAAGAACAACCCGTCGGCAGCCCGGCGACACCTTCGCGATGTGGCGGAGGTGCTGCGGGGAGTCGACGCCGACCTTCTCCACCTCTCGGAGGTCGAAAACCTCGAGACGCTCGAGCGCCTGATCCTCGAGATGGGCGATCCCACCTACCGGGCGTTCCTCGTTCCGGGGCGAGATGACTTCACCCGGCAAAACGTCGGCCTCCTCTCGCGCATCGACCTGGATGCCCCTCTTCTCCGCAGTGACCTCAAAACCACGGGGCCGAGGGGAGGAGTCGCCCACGGCGTGTCGAAGAACTACGCCGCACGGATCACCGCCACCGACCTGCACCTCACCCTTGTGGGGGTTCACCTGCTCGCCTTTCCCGACGATCCGGCTCGAGCGCTTCGCCGCGAGGCTCAGGCCGAAGTCGTACGGCAGCTGGCGGCAGACGAAGGGACCCGCACGCGGCGCTTTCCGATCGTTCTGGGCGATTTCAACGACCTGGACCCCGAGATAGAAGACCCGAGCGGTCAGAAGCCGATCACCCGGGTGCTCGAGATCGTCAAGGAAGGCGACCGGGAATGTCCCAGTGACGACCTCATGAACCCGGCGGAGCTGCTTTCTCTGGCCGAGCGGTATACCGCCTTTTTTGATCGGAATCACAACGGCGTGGACGATGGACTCGAGGAGCGCTCCCTGACCGATCACCTCCTCCTGCCACTCTCCCTCGCGCCGGCAATCGTGGCGGTCGAGGTCTTTGCAGACCACGACCCCATGGGACCCAGCGATCACTTCCCCCTGAAGGTCACTCTGGATCTTGCGGCCGTCGAGCTTTTCCTGCGCGGTGACCCGGATCGCGACCTGCGACTGGACGAAGAGGACGCACTGGCGGTCCTCGATTACCTCTTCGGCGGCAAGCCACTTTCGTGTCTCGACGCCGCCGACGTCGATGACGACGGCAAGGTCTCCATGACGGACGCCGTCTACCTGCTGAATTTCCTCTATCGTGACGGCCCCGCCCCTCTCGAACCGTCCCCACCCCTGCCGGGGTCGGACCCGACCGCCGACGGGCTCGCGTGTAGGAGACTCTAGCAGCCTCTACTTCCCCAGCGGCATCTCGTCAGGGAGATCGCACATCTCGCCTATCGCCTCGAAGATGTCGCGAATAGGCTCCCGGAAGACATCACCGATGAGAAGCTGAACTAGCTTGGGACGATGCTCAGGGTGTTGAGAGACGAAGTTCGCGAAGCTAAAGCCGGGGGTATAGAACGCATAGACGAGCTTGCGCAGAGCCTCCATGCCTCCCGCCAGTTTCTCGCCGAAGGTTCCTAGGCGTTCGCCGGACAAGTCCCCTACCTTGAACGCCTCCACGATGGCGTCGGCGGCGAGTTCACCGGATTTGAGCGCCAGGTGCACCCCTGAGGAGTAGATTGGATCGATGAAGCCAAAAGCATCCCCCAGAATCACGTAACCATCTCCTGCGCAGTGGGTCGAGCGCCAGGTGTAGTCGCTCGTGACATGGACCGGAGAGATTCTGCTCGCCGTCGCAAGCCGCTCCTTCACGGCAGGACAGGCGGCAATCTCATCTTCGAGCACTTTTTCCGGTTTGCCACGCCCCTTGATGAGCTCGCCTGCGGAACCGACAACACCCACGCTGGCCCTGTTTCGGCTCAGTGGAATGTACCAGAACCATCCCCTGTTGCCCTTCGTGTGAAGGATCACGGTCGCACCCTCGTCGATGCCCGAGTCACGCCGCCCCCCCTCGAAGTGCGCGTACACCGCGGCCTTATCGAGCTTCGGATCCTTTCTCATGATGCCAAGCTGACGGGACAGCAGCGACTGAAGCCCAGTAGCATCCACGACCACCTGGGCTCTAAATTCGATCTCCTCTCCGTCCGCACCCGTGCCGCAAACCCCGGACGCCTTCGTGCCATCAAAAAGTACTCGCTCCACCTTCACCCCCGTCACCACTTCGGCCCCCTTCGCCCTGGCGTTGTCGATCAGCATCGCGTCCAACTCGGCCCGGTCCACCTGCCAGGTCACAGAGCTTTCGTGAGGATTGCTCTCGTAGAAGTAAAACGGGCGCGACGGCTTGCCGTTTTCCGACACGAACTGGACACTGTACTTTCTGGGAAAGTCGGAAGCCTTCAGACGTTCCAGCAAGCCGATGCGTTCGAATGTCCAGTAGCTTTCGGTCATCAAGGATTCCCCGATGTGAAACCGTGGAAAGTTTTCTCGCTCGAGGAGCACTGTTTGGATCCCTGCCTCCGCCAGGACCGCTGCGGCTGCCGAGCCCGCCGGACCCCCTCCGATGATAACGGCCTGTGAGACGCGTTCTCCGCTCATTGCCTTGACCCGTCTGCGGCGGGTGCGGGAGCCACGATCTCGAGCAACTCGACGGCAGGGCAGTTGTGACAGATGATCAGGGCCACGCGTCCATAGGTAACGTCCGTCTGCGGAGCAGCCTTGAAGGTCTCGCGCAGCTCATCATTCAGCCGGACGCGAAGGTACGCGTGAGGCTTGATCCAGCGCAGGACTCGGTGCTCAATCAGGATACGTCCGAGCGGGGTGCTTTCGGCGAGGATCTCGCGGCGCACGTCTTCCTGACACTGCTCCAGATGAAACCGCATGACCCCGGAAAGGACGACCTTGTCCTCGGGGCCAGCTTTCAGGACGAGCTTGCGAGCGTAGTCATCCCCCTGACGCTTACGATTCAACACGGCCAGGCGCAACTTGTCGCCGTGGTATGCTTCGAGCGTCACGGTCATGTGATGATGGTGCACGAGAAGCTTGCGATACGGTTCGGGGACCTCCGCTGCCGGCACGACCCTTATGTCGTTCGCGCTAAGGCCATCCTGAGGAAACCGGTCGAGAAGGGATAGCAGCTTCGCGTCTACATCGCCATCAGGTACATCGGGCGGCGGTTTTTCCATACGCTCCTGCATTTATGTGTAACGGGCGCCCCGGTGCGCTGGCTCGAAAAACTGAGGTAGCAGGGAATCGACTCTGAGGAGACCGGCGCGGCTCAAAGTGACGCCGGTCGCATCGATCTCGAGAAGACCTTCCTTCTGATGCGTCTCGAATGCATCGCGGAACTCGTCGAGGATATCCTTGCCGAACTTATTCTTGAAGTATCCACTCTCGAGGCGTCCGAGTTTGAGCTGCAGGATCATCTCGCGAATCAGGAGCTGGCGCGGGGTCACTTCGAGCGCGCGTCCCAGGGGAAGACGTCCCTCCTCCAGAGCCTCCGCGTACTCCTCGAAGGTGTCCACGTTTTGGTAGTGGAGTCCGCCGACGTGTGAGAACGAGGCGACCCCGGCCCCGACCATGTCGGCCCCGTGCCACACAGCGTCGCGGTAGACGAAACTCGCCGAGGGGCTCTTGACGACAGTGTACGCGCTGGAAATCTGATACCCGACCTTCTCCATCTCGCTGAAGGCGTAGTCCACCCACTCCCGCTTGGTCCTCCAGTCAGCGACCTCGACTCCTCGCTGCCCGAGATCCTTAGAGTACAGCGCGTTGAAGGGGAGCTCCATCTGGTAGACAGTGAGACTGTCCGGTTCCAGATCGATGGTCTTCTTCACGCAATCGCGCCAGTTCTCCCACGTCTCCCCCACCATGCCGGAAATGAGATCGATGTTGATCTGCTCGAAGCCCGCAGCACGTGCCCATTCGTAGGCTTGAAAAACCTCCGGGGACTGATGGGCTCGGCCGTTTTCCTCCAGGATCACATCGCTGAAGTTCTCGACCCCGAGCGACAATCGGGTCACACCGATATCCCGGATGGCCCGCAGCTTGCTCTCGGTCAAGGTGCCTGGCTCGCACTCGAACGTCACCTCTTCGGCGCCGTCCCACGAGACTGAGGCTCGGAGTCTCTCAACAAGGGATTGGAGCTGTTTCGCGCTCAAGAAAGAGGGCGTGCCGCCCCCGAAGTAGGCAAAATTGATGGGCCTCGAGCGGAAGGCCTCCTTGGTACGGTAAAGATCGACCTCGCGGGCAAGGGCGCTCACGTAGCGCTCGACCTCGCGACTGTTCTTGTCCGTGTAAACGCGGAAGTAGCAAAACTTGCAGCGCTTGCGACAAAACGGTATGTGGAGATAGAGGCCCAGAGGAACACCTTCCCGGCTGGGTTGATCGAGGACGCGCTCGGCCTGCGGCAGAAAGTCCCTTTTCCAAAAGCTGAAGGGGGGATAGTTCGATATGAAGTAACTGCCGACTTCCGTCTTTTCTTCGGTCTTCATGTGCTTTTCATGCTTCGGTTCGTCTGCCTGTAATCTTAAGCGTACTTTCCTGGAGGGGGAAGCGCTTTCAGTCCGCGCGCAGCGCCCGAATGAGGGGCGCGCGTAGGGCCACGCGCAAGGCGAGAAGCGATGATCCCAGCCCGGCAGCAAAGATCGCCGCGAGAGTTCCGGCGAGGCCCGACCAGGAAATCGTTGTCACAGAGCCAAGCGCCTGGGCAAGCACCGCGACGACCGCGGAGCCGGCGCCGAGAACGAGTCCCAGCACGAGGAGGAACGTGGTCTCGGTCACGATGATCCACGCGATCGCCGCGCGCGGGTAGCCGACGGCTCGCAGAAGAGCCAGCTCCCCCCGGCGCTCATTCACATTTCTGAGGAGGACCGCGCCCAAACCTACCGTGCCGAGCAGCAGTCCCAGTCCACCGAGGAGCTGAAACGTGGAGAGGTAAGTGTTCTCGACCGCCTGGTAACTCGCGAGACGCTCACCCGTTGTCTCCGCGTCGAAGCCGTAATCGGCCAGCGCGCGCTCGAGCCGCCGTGCGAGCCCGATGGAGTCACCGCGAGGCGCATTGCGACGCGAGGGCGTCTCGAAGAGAAAGAAGCTGTCCCCCGTGACGCCAGGAAAGAATTCCAGAAAGCGCCCCTCGGAAATCACCAGCTCCCCCTGAAAAATGCTATGGGAAAGGAGTCCCACCAGACGCAGTTTCACCTCCTTCCCGCGGTCATCCGTGACCGCTATGTCTTGACCGAGGCCCGAGTGGAGGATCCACCTTACCGTGTTCGCATCGCCGACGGCCGGCACGGCGTCATCCTCGAATCTCTTTTCAAGAAGAAGCCACGGGTTCGCGCGCTCCTCCTCAGTCTCTGCAAGAGAGTCCGACCAGGAAAAGCCGCCACGCTCGATGAACTTAGGGGGAGCACCGAGTACACGCGGTGACTGGGGCCGCAATAGGTTCAGGCAACTCGAATCATCCCCCGGCCGCAAGCGAAAGGGGTACGTCTTCGTCTGTTTCAGGATCTGCCACGTCTCGGAGTCGAGGTGGAGCTCTTCACAACCCTCCGCGGTGCCCAGTGAAGCCGTTAGCGGTATCCCCGTGTGCCCCAAGAATGTGAAGCCACCGTTTCCTGACTCCTTCAGCGGCATGTCCGTGCTCGGGTCCCTGCGACTGGCTGCCACGGTGACGATGATGAAAGCCGCGGCCGCCAGGAGGATTACCGTGAGGAGGCTGCGGGTCGGGGCCCGTCCCGCGTAGCTCACCGCCATGCGGGAAAGGGCGACGGCGCGCCCCGACCCGTGTAAACCGGAAGCGAGTCGGCGAAACTTGAAGTTGAGGAAGAAGATCCCGGCCACCAGCAGGCAAGCGCCACCGCCGAAGAAAGCTGCTGCGGGCGATCCCCCGGAAGAAAAGCTCCCAGCAAGGAGCAGCACCGCTGCCGAAAGCGCTGCGCAAGCTGAGATCCACAGGCTCATCTTCGACGCGACGTGGCGTGGGGAGGTCGCAAGACCTCCTCCGGCAAGCAGGCGGCGCGGCGGGATTGCCGCTACGCGACGCGAGACGATGTAGATCGTAAGGAGTGCCAGAAGAGCGGTCGCAAGCGGACCGATGGTCAAGCTCGCCCAGGTCGGATGGAGAGCGAGGAAGGGCGCGTTCACCGCGTCTTTCCACCAGCTCCTGAGCCCCGCCATGAGGGCTGCCCCGTAACCCAGTCCTCCCGCAGCACCCACCAGGGACCCGCACCCAACGAGCACCGCGCCGTCCAGCAACAAGAGCAGTCGCAGCGTTCCGGCCGAGTACCCCATCGCGGCGAGAACGCCGAGCTCGTGCGCACGCGCCTCACACGCGAGGCGAAAGGTCATGGCAAGAAGGACCAGAGCAGAGACGATGAGAAAGAAGCTGAAGCCTACAAAGAGCGTGCTGAAGTCCGTACCGCCTCGAGCTGCTTTCAAGCCCGCAGCCTTGACGGCGCGAAACTGGAGGCCGACCGTGCGTGGTTCGAGCTCCTCGAGAAGCCCTTTCTCGAAGCTCCTGGCCATCTCCTGGAGGGCGTTCTCCCTTTCCGGGCCCTGCGAAGGCAGCGCCGCGTCGGGTCGGAGTCGCAGCGCGGTAAGATCCCCGAACCGGCTCGACCACAGGCGCTGCGCGTCGACGATCGAGACGAACGCTTTGGGAGTGGTGCGGTGTTCGTCCCAGTACTCCTCGTCCTTGTCTCGAATACGCTCGAGGTCGATTGGAAACGGCGGCTCCCAGTCGCGCAAGCCCTTCGAGTCCGAAATCCCGGGATACGCAGGGGTCCAGCCAGGATCGGCAGCGACCCCAGAGTTCGGTATCACGGCCCGCAGCTTGAAGATGGCATCCTTCTCCGTGAGGGTGTGATCGGGCCCGACCTCGTAGTAGGTGATGCGCCCGGAGTCGCCCGGAGTCGCCCCGAGATCCTCCGCCGCCCAATCGTTGAGGACGATTTCACCGGGCTTGATCACGAGATCGCCGATGGACCGTACACCCGTGATGGTGGAATATGGAATTTCCCGCTCTCCGACCGCTATCGTGTTCGCGAGATAGGTGAGCACGTCCACGCTCTGCGCTCCGGCGGAGTGGGCCCCGCGGCGCACCGCTTCCGCCACCTGAGGCGAGAGGAGGAGCGCGCTACTCTCAACGGAGACGTAGCCACGATGGACATCGACTCGGATTCGCAGGCCGGCATCTTCGGGCCGCCAGACACGGCGCAGCGCTTCCTCGAGCTCGTGCGGCCTTTCCGCACCACGATCTCCACTCCGCGAGGAGCTCGGCACCCGTGCGGAGGAGGCCGAAACGAGGATGGCGTTCGCCAGGTCGTGCTTCTTCAGAGTGCGCTCGAGCACCTCGAGAGGGACGAAAACGTTGCGCGCCGTTCTCTGAACATTGCGCATGTCAAAAAGCGCGAGCCCCTCGTCGGACAGTACCCGATCCACCTCGAGTCGCAGTGCCGGCGGCGGTTCTGCGCGGCGGCCGAAGGCGGATTCCGCTGGGATCTCTCCCTTCTTCTGCAAATAGAGCAGTATCGTGTCGCCCGCACTCGCTCCGATCGCGTTGGCAAGCCAGGCGTTGATGGTCGCCTTGCGGCCGCTCCACTCTGCCTTGAGACCGGCAGGAACCTTCCCGGGTCCGTTCCAAAAGTCCCAGAACGCAGGCGGCACTCCCAGGATATTCACATCGCCAGCTCGTGCGTCACTCTCGGCGTGTCGGATGACGCCGGTCAGCAGGATTCCGGGAACCGTGGTTCGAGCCCCGGAGTCGGCAATCTCCCGCGCGAGGCCGCGTCGAAAAAAATGCGGGGCTATAAGAACGTCATCGACGGCGCCGAGCCGCTCTTCGACGCGCGCCGCAAGGCTTCCCCGTACCGAGTCCCCCACGAGAAGGGCCCCCGTGATAATCGCTGTCGCCGTGGCTGCGACCAGAAGCACAGGGACGTAGGACCGCAGGTGATAAACAACGGTGCGCCTGCAGAGAGGGCGGAGGCGGGCTAACTGCTTCAACCTGCCCCTGGCGCGACGCACGCCGGACGTCAACACCTGCAGCGCCGACTTTCCATATTTCATTCAATCCGTCCCCGGCGGAGCTCCACGCGGCGATCGAAGTGAGCCGCCAGGTCCAGGCTGTGGGTGACCACCACGAGGATGTTCTGCAACTCCCCGTGAAGCTCCAGGAAGAGGTCCCGGACCGTGGCCGCGTTGGAGGAATCCAGATTCCCGCTCGGCTCGTCGCAGAGGAGGAGCATGGGTTTATGAATGAGGGCGCGAGCGATGGAGACCCGCTGCTTCTCCCCCCCAGAGAGCTCCGCCGGTACGTGATCGAGCCTGGCCGAAAGTCCGACGCGCTCCAGAAGCTGACGCGCCCAGGCTTCCTTTTCCGCCGTCACACCGTCTGCCACCAGCGTGGGGACAAGCACGTTCTCGAGGGCCGTACACTGCGGTAGGAGGTGGTGATCCTGGAAGACGAAGCCTATCTTGCGATTGCGAAACTCGGCCAGTCGGCGCGACGGGAACTCAAAAGGATTCTCGCCGCCGAGCTCGACGCGACCCGACGTGGGCGTCTCCAGCGTCCCCAGGATATGCAGAAGAGTGCTCTTCCCTGAGCCCGAAGGTCCCGTGATTCCAAGCGACTCTCCCGACTCGAGCGTGAGCGTCACCCCATCGAGCACGGTGAGGTCCTCGCCTGGGGAGGGATAGGATTTTCTCAACTCAGAAATGTTGAGAGCCGCGGCGGTGCTTGTCGGTTTCCTCACTCTTACTTGACTCTTACTGGAACTCGAGTGCTGGGTAGGATGCTTGCTCGATCTTCTCGTCGAGGGACGCGGGCAAGGGGGCAGCCTCGATTCTCCCGTCAGGGTAGGTACGGCAGCAGATGACGGCCATCTCTCCCTTGGCGACCGGCTTTCCTGTTTTCGCTACGTTGAACTGATAGACGAGGGAACGGGCGCCTTTCTTACGTATCCAGAGGTGGATCTCCAGCTCGTCCTCAAACCTGACCGGCTGCTCGTACTGGCAACGGGCAGACACTCTCGGGAAGCCCACCGCAAAGCCGTCTCCCGGAAGGTGCACGCTGAAGCCGAGGGAGCGGAGGAAGGCGTGTTCCGCTTCCTCCACGTAACGAAAGAAGCAGGCGAAGTGAGCGATTCCCGCCATATCGGTGTCGGCAAACTCAACCCGGCGTTTGTGGCGATACTCGGAGGCTCCCATGCCCTCAACTTACCCCATTCCCCACCACCTTGCGATAGATCGCGAGTGTGTCTTCGGCCATCCGGCGAGACGAGAACTTCGCGTGCACGGCCTCGCGTCCGGCCTCGCCAAGTGCTAGCCTGCGCTCCGGGTTACGGAGTAGTTCGCCGAGCTTTGCGGCGAGGTCCGCCGCGTCGCCAGGCTCGTGAAGGAGCCCGCCCCCCGTGTTTTCCAGAAATTCGGGAAACGACCCATGACGGGGCTGCACCACCGGCACTCCGCTTGCCAGCGCCTCCAGTACGAAGAGCCCCTTCGGCTCGGGAGAGACCGTGGGCACGGAAAGAACATCAAGGTCGCGGAGGAAGGCAAGCTTCTCCTGCCGGTCAACGGTACCGAGAAGCTCCACCGAGTTGACGACCCTGCGGGCGGCAAGGGTGCGCCGCACGCTCGCCGCATAACGGCGATCCTTTCCTCCCAGGTAGCCGGCGATCTTGAGGCGCACGCCCGGGAACTCGCCGGAAGACCAGATGCGGTGATAGGCATCGGCAAGCAGGTGGAGACCCTTCTCCGGTGCGATTCGCGCGAAGTAACCGATCGCGAGACCATCGCGGGGCTTCTTTTTTTCGGCGCCGTCGAAAGGGAGGGCGTAGTCCTTCAAATGAATTCCGGGGAGCACGACGTCGACCCGCGATGGCTCCAGTCCGAGAATCTCGGTCATGCGCTCAGCGCAGTATCTTGTTGTCGCCGCGTAACGGTCGACGTCTGTCGCTCGTTCCCGCATGAGTTCAAGCGCCGTGCTTCGGTAGGGTTCGACGAGGTCTTCGAGAAAGACGTCTTCACCCGAAAGTCCACAAACGATAGCTACGCCCAGCCGCTCCTTGATTTCACGTGCCAAGCCCAGAAGCAGAGAATTCGGCAAGTGCACCACGTCGGGGCGAACATCGCTCGCGAGCCAATCCACAAGCTCGGTGAGCGAGCGCCGCTGATGACCCTCGTTGCCGCGGAGCATGGAGATGGTGAGACGCCCCAGCTCGGCCGGGTTGGTGCTCAGCGCGAAGCGCGAGACCCACCCGAGGAGCGTCTGCGAGCCGAGAATCTTGCCGACAAGACCTTTCCGCGCCCTCATGCCAGCGAATTTTTCTTGCAGGTAAACGTCGACGGCGCCGAAGAAAACGCGCTTCCCTGTCAGCGTCTCCTCGTCTACACGTACCGGCGTGTAAGCCGGGATGACGGTGATGTCCTCTCCCAGTGCGCGCAGCTCGTTCGCGAGCGAATTATCCCGCAGGCAGCTGCCGCAGTACATATCCGCAGCCCCAGCGATGATGAAGGCGATTCTCAAACTATTCCTCCGTGCCCGTGCCCGTGCCCGACTCCTCCGCACGACGTGCCATCTGGGTCAACATAACGACCCTTCGCTTGGTAGACTTCAGCTTTCGTGGTCAAAGCGGTTCATCGCGTCTCCTTTCCGGGCACGGGCTCGGAAACGATAATGATACGGCAGCGTAGTTCCGAAATCGTGTACTAACGCCGCAAATCAAAGCAATACACCAGCCCCTCCTCGCTGGAGATCACCAACCGGCCTTCACCGACGGCGGGAGACGCCACGAAGGCCGGGCCGGCGGTAAACTTCCAGATCTCTTTTCCTGTCTCGAGGTCGAGAAGATAGAGGTTACCGTCATACCCGGCTGCGATAACGCGACGGTCCACGATGACGGGCGAGGAGTCTACACGAGCCTTCGTCGGAAAAATCCACCGCTGCTCTCCGTCCTCGAGACGGATGGCGTGGACGGCTTTGTCCCGCCCTCCCACAACGGCAACCTTCTCGGTGACGGCGGCCGAGGAGTAGTAGGGGAACTTCTTGTTGTCGTTCTCGTAGCGCCAGACGACCTGCTGCTTCTTCCAGTCTACGCAAAGGACTTCAGAGGCAAAGGTCCCGATGACGAGCCGATCCCGAGCGACCGCGGGGGAGGCGGCGCTGTAATCGCCCATATCGAGCGTCGCAATTTCCTTTCCGGTCTCCACATTGACAGAGCGTAGCTGCGCGTCGCAGCCCGCGACAAAGGTTCGGCCCTCGATGATCACCGGGGTCGAGTGAAGAGGTCCTTGAGTTTGGTATTTCCAGAGGAACGTGCCGTCATCCGCGGAGAGGCAGTAGAGAAAACTGTCGTACGAGCCGAAAAGAACGCGGTTCCCGCTGAAGGTCGCCGACGAGATGATCTCCTGGCCTCCGCTGTCCTCAGATTGCGTGTCGTACTTCCAGACCTCTTTCTTTGTCTTCCCATCGAGCGCGCGGAAGATTCCGGCATCGTCACCGAAATACACGTTTCCGTCTCGCACTGCGGGAGACGACTGTATCCCGACCTCGTTTTTCGCACGCCAGATCTCCTTTCCACCTTTGTCCCGAGCTTCAAGATCCAGGCAAAGGACCCCCTCGGCCGAACCCACGAAGACTCTTCCGCCCGCGATAGCGGCCGTTGACTGGATCTCTGTCTTCGAGTCAAACGTCCAAAGAAGCTTGGGTGCATCGGACAGAACGCCGTCGCGAGCGAGCCTTTGGACGTAACCGGTCAGCTGCGGGTTGCCCCGAAAACTGGGCCAGGCATCGCTGAAGCCTCCTTTCTCTTTGGGTGACGGTTCTACGAAGAGGGTCGGGAGCCACCAGCCCAGGAGGAGAGTCAGAGCACGCATCGGTAAAACTCCAAAAAGTCCTCCGCGGTGACTGGACGCGGGTTGAACTGTGCTGTCCACTGTTTCTTTGCGTCGATAGCGAGCTCGCCGAGGGCCTCCTCCTCGACACCGTAGTCCCTGAGACGCGTCGGCAGTCCGCTTGACGCGTACAGAGCTTCGAGACGCCTCGCCAGGGCTTCCTGAAAGCCGTTTCCCCTCTGCGGCACAGCTCTCTCGAGCTCCAGTTCCCGGTACGCGCCCCCGACCACCTCCGCGTTGAAGCGCACAATCTGGGGAAGCAGAATGCCGATGGCCTGCCCGTGCACGATGCCGTACCGTGCCGTGAGGGGATTGACCGCCGAGTGCGTGGCGCCAAGCATGGAGTTCTCGATCGCGGCACCGGCGAGCGATGCACCCAGAAGCATTTTCCCTCTTGCCGCGAGGTCTCGGGGAACTTCAAGAACGCGTTCGTAGCTTGTCGCGAGGAGCCGCCAGGCCTCCACCGACAGCATGCGAGAAAACGGAGTTCGCCTCCTGGTGACGAGCGTTTCCACCGCGTGACTGATCGCATCAATTCCGGTCGCCGCCGTCACCGCGTGGGGCTGGGTGACCGCCAGCTCGGGGTCGAGGAGAGCTATTCTGCACGCGGCCTTCTTGTCACCGCACGCCATCTTCTGGTGCGTTTCAGGATCCGCAATGAGCGCAAAAGACTGACACTCACTGCCCGTCCCCCCTGTCGTAGGAACGGCTATCATGGGCAGCATGGGCTTTTTCGCCTTGCCCAGGCCCCAGTAATCCTTGATCGTCCCGCCCGAGGTGTAGACGAAGTTGATGCCCTTGGCGCAGTCCATGGAGCTCCCACCCCCGAGGCCGACGAGGAAGTCTACTCGGTTCTCGCGAGCCACCTCGAGCCCGGCGTCCACGTGTCGTGTCGTTGGGTTCTCCTCTACGCCGTCGAACAGGATGACCTCGAGCGCGGCCTCCTCGAGGATTTGCTGAGCGCGGGGCGCATGTCCCGCCTCGACAATGCCAGGATCCGTGACCAGGAGGATCCTTCTCGCCCCGTTTTCCCGGGCGAGCGTTCCCAGACGGCTCAGCGAGCCGGCGCCGAAAACGACACGTGTTCGTGGGTGGTAGTCAAAAGTTTCGAGGAACATTGAATGTTCTTCTCTTTCCGAAGCTGATCACTGACAGCGCCGACCGCTGAAAGCTTTCAAAGGGGTCGCACGTCCTCGATGCCGTCCCAGGGATAGAGTTCGATCGGCGGCGTGCGTATCCCCTCGTCCCGCTCGAGGAAACCCGCAACGAAACACTCCTTCGTCAAGGTGGTCACCTTCACTCGGCCTCGCTCCCCGTAACCCACCACGCGTCCCGGATCATCGGAGGCGACCACCTCGATAACAGCTCGCGGCTGCGGGGCATGGTAGATGATTCGGTACTCGTCCTCGGGCACGAAGGGTTTGTGGCAAGCAAGCCCCATGAGGCTGCTTCCGTAGGTCGGGACGAATTCCACCCCGTCCAGAAGCTCCTCCCGCGCGTGACGGTGGAACTCGGCGGTGGTCTCCGTGCCGCCACAAACAACCCCCGTGATGCCGGCCTGCCGCAACGAGATCTTCTCGCACAAGGCCTCGAGAAGCTTCGGCGTAGCGAACAGACATTTGACGTTGGGGTGGGCTTTGACAATTGTGAGCGCCTGGTCGATCACGTGGGCCTTGTAGGTCTCTGCCAGCTCGGTCCAGCCCCGTTTCACGCTCGTTGCGACCCACCGCGGATCCAGGTCGAGAAGAAAGCAAATGCCCCCGCGCCCCTGGGCCAGGTGCTCGACCCCCAACCGCAGCCGCCTCGGGCCCGTCGCACCGATCGAGATCCAGTCCGAACCACGCGGAAAGGACTCGTCGAGTAACGTTTCCGAGAACGCGGAGTAATCGAGCCGGAAGTCCTCGATTTCTATGCGACTCTTCGGCACGCCGATCGAGCCGTCCGTATCAAACACGAAAAGAGGACGCCCGGCGTAACCTTTCGGCACCCAGCGACTGACCGGCCCCCCGCGTAGCCACTCATCCTGAAACGGCTCGAAGCGGTTCAGGTCAGCGAAACCTCTAACCTCCGTACGGGGATCCCAGTCGAGCTTCTTTGCATGATCGAGCCAGAAAGGGCACCCGGTCTCGGGGTTGAAATGCCAGTCGACGATCTCGCGCACCCACCCATCCAGACTCGCGCGCGCGGCGCGACTCTTTTCGGCTGAGGCCGGGGCGGCTTGCAGTTGGTTGTTCACGCTAGTCCTCAATGGTGGCTTTGGCGCCCTCGGCGATAGCGAATAGGTGCGTGCGATTCACGATGTAGAGGATCCCCTTGGCCGCCACCGGTGAGGTGTACACCGAGGTGCCCATGTTGAGGTTGTCCTGCAGGACCTTGAGCTCCTTGCCGGCTTTGAGAATCACGATGTCCCCATCCTCGTCACCCAGGAAGACTTTGCCGTCGATCCAGGTCGGAGAGCCCCACACTGCGGCAAGCGTGTCGAAGACCCAGTAGGGTGCACCGGTCTTCTGGTCCAGGCAGTGCAGGAAGCCGCTCAGATCGGCGGCGTAGACGAG
>Ga0315336_1001255_pt1 | contig 52452 bp, 50 predicted proteins | sample ASW5metaG_FD_204512 | JGI IMG/M metagenome (GOLD analysis project Ga0315336, IMG submission 204512) | Ammonia-oxidizing marine archaeal communities from Monterey Bay, California, United States - ASW #5 | ecosystem: Environmental > Aquatic > Marine > Intertidal zone | place: USA: California...
CCACGACAACCGCGTTGCGGCCCTTGAGGGCGAACATGGCCTTGTTGACCGGCGTCGCCGCCGGGTTGGTCGACGGCGACACGGCGGCCACCACGCCGACGGGCTTGGCATATTTGATGATGCCCTTGGCGGGGTCTTCCTCGATGATGCCGACTGACTTCACCCGCATCAGGTCGCGCAGGCAGCCGAAGGTCTTGCGCTGGTTCTTCATGATCTTGGACGGCACGTTGCCGAGACCGGTGTCCTCGACCGCCAGTTCGGCCAGTTCCTGGGCCCGGCCGGGCTCGTAGATGGACCAGGCGAGGGCGGTCACCGCTTCGTCGACCTGTTCCTGGTCGGCGTCGGCGAAATCCGCCATGGCGGCATGGGCGCGCTGCATCAGACCCTGGATGGTCTGCGCCTCGGGCGAGAGCGGGGTTTCGGCTGTGCTTGAATCAGGCATGGGAGTCTCTCCTTGGGGTTCCCTGGAATTTCTTGGGCGGTTCTATGCCGCCCAGGGGAACGGGATCAGTTTGTCGAGGGTTTCGGAAATCTCAAAGACACTGGAGACGGCCAGGTCGTGATCGAAAGGCACGCCCTCCTTAGCGGCGCGCTCCTTCAGGCTTTCGGCATGGACCTCCATGACGTCGGCCGGGATCGGCATGTCGCCGCAGTCGAACATGCGGAGATAGCCGTCGGCGTCTCGGGCCGGCATGACGCGGCTCTTGATCTGGCGGTTGGGCGACCAGGGGATGTCCATGACGCCGGCCTCGCAGGCACGCACGGTGCCGAGCGCCACGTCGCCGTCACCCATCTCCAGGATCTTGTCCATCACCGGTCGGACTTCACGGGCGATCAGGTCGCACTCGCGCTTGAATTCGGGCATCTCGTCGAGCCGGATGTGACGTGCCAGATAGACCGCCATGCGGGTCGTCCGCAGGCCCTCGGCGTTGGCCTGGGGCGTCGGCAGGCCGTAGGCCTCGTGCGTCGATTTGGTCGTCACGCTGACCGCCCCGCCGATTGCCGCGAGAGTACCGCCATAGGCCACCAGCGCCTGGCTCTGTGCATCGTCCAAGGGCCACGCCCCCATCCAGTGCAGCGAGGTCACCGGCATGAACATGTCCTCAAACCCGGCGTTGGCCAGGTATTCCTCGGCCAGCACCCGGCACATGCGGATGGCCGCGGCGTCCTGCACCAGGTGCAGGGTCTGGCCCAGTTCCAGGCCGTAGTTGCGCACCCCCTGGCCCGCCGCAAGCAAGGCATCGATGATGCCGGTCAGGATGGCGATCGAGGGCGGGATGTTGGTACCGGTCAGGAAGCCAGGTTGGCGCCGGTGCAATTCGACGCCTTTCTCCTGATAAAGCGCGGCCAGCCTATCCAGATACTGATAGTTCCGGATGCCCTCCTCCAGCGTCGTCTCCTTGGTGTAGGACGTGGTGTAGGCGAAGCCCGAGCCCAGGTAGCCGGAATAGCCGGCGGCGAAACCGACCTCGGCCGTCAGGCGCGGCATGGCGGTGCCCGAAAGCACGATGGTCGGCTTGTCGATGGCTTCGATAAGCTGCCGTGTCACCTTGGGGCCGTAGTTGACCATGGGATAGCCGTTGAGCATGGAGCGCCCGGCCTTCTCCGATTCCTTGATGCCGTCCGCCGCCTTGGCCCACTGTTCGTTGCGGGTGTAGCTGTCGGTGGTGGTCGGCACGATGTCGGCGTGGCCTTCCTTTTCCAGGCACTGCATCAGTTCTTTTTGAAGTTCGAGTGTGCCGAAGCCGCCGCGCGGCTGAGTCAGGCAGCGGCCTTCTTCATCGGCCCGGCGCATCACCCAGGCCAGGCGTTTGTGGTCGGGCAGCGCCTTGTGAAAAGCCACGGCCTCGTCGATGTCGACCTCGGCCCCCGTCGGCCAACGCGCCAGATTGGCCGCGCGCATGGCGGCGAAATCATCCGCGGGGATGGCCTCGGCCGAGAACGGCAGTTCCGGCACTTCAGGCGGCGGGAAGGCGGCCATGGACACTATCTCCTTCGACGCGAAACAGCGTGTTGCGGGCCAGCATCAGGGCGGCATCGGCATCGACCTCGGCCAACAGGCCGACGGCATAGAGCAGGTAGTTCTGGTCGATGAACAGGTTTGGCGCGCGCGGACGGAGCACGCTGGCGTCGTCATCGCGGCCGGCCAGGGCGGCCGACAGGACACCCGCCGCATCCTCGCCATGCGCCAGCACGCCGCCGGTACCGATGACGGACGCGATGTCGCCCAAATCCTTGCCGTGTTGCACGGTGATCGGGCCGTTGACCGTCTGCACCACCTCCAGCCGGCCGGCGTGCCGGTCGACGGCGACTGCCACGGCGGCGGCGGCCAGTGCCCGGTCGAGCGCCCGGCCGGCGGCATCGTCTGGCAACGTTTCCACATCATCTGTCAGGCTCGAGAGGCGAGTCGTGACGTCATCCTCACTCAGGCCAGAGGCAGCGGCCAGGGACGCGCGGCCCGCCGCGCCGGCAATGGCGGCGGCATTGATGCGCATGCCCAGGTCACCCTCGACCGTGCGCTTGGCCAAGGGTTCGGGCAGGCCGCGAGGCAGCACGCCATCGCGTGTCGGGGCACCTTCGGCGACGGAATGCACGTCGGTGGTGGCACCACCCACGTCGACCACCAGCAGCGGGCCGAAGCCGGGCGTGGAATCCGTGCCGTCGGCCAGCAAGCGGGCCGCGGCCAGCACGGCAGCCGGCGTCGGCATCAAGACGGCGTCGAAGCGCCGGGCGGCGCGGTCAACGCCCTTGGCATGGACGATGCGCTGGATGAAGACGCCGCGGATGGCGGCGCGGGCCGGCTCCACGTCGAGAACGTTGAACTCCGGCATGACATTGCCGGTGACGCTCACCGAGAGCCCGGCGCCGGCAAGCGTCGCGGCCACGTCATCGGCGGCGTTGCGGTTGCCGGCGACGACAACCGGACAATCCAGGCCGGCGTCCGCCAGGCGTTCTGCGTTGGCGCGGATGACGTCTTCGTTGCCGCCGTCGGTGCCGCCAGCGAGCAGCAGGATGTCGGGCGCCAACTCGATTATCGCCCGGGCGTCGCCGGCCGTCAGTTTGTAGGCGTAGGTGCCGACCAGCCGGGCGCCGGCGCCCAGAGCGGCCTGGCGCGCAGCCTCCGCCGTCAATTCCTTGACCAAGCCGGCGGTGACCATGCGGAGCCCGCCGGCGGCGCTGGAGGACGCCAGGCGATGGGTGAACTCCGGCAGCGTGCCCATGTCCCGTTCCAGGTCGGCAAGTGCCGCGTCGAGCCCCTCCGTCACGTCTGTGGTTACGGTGGACGGCCCCTGCCCCGCGCCCAGGATGCGCCCGGCATCCATGTCGATGGCACGCAGCTTGGTGAAGGTACTGCCGAAATCAATCAGGAGCGCGGTGCGGGCGTCGGTCATGAGGCAGCACGCTCCCCAGCGGCATCACGGGCAGCGTCGCGGGCGGTAAAATCCTGGCCCAGCGCCTCGATCACTTCGGCCGTGCGGGTGCCCGGCGGGAAGGCGCGATCGAAACCCATTTCCTGATAGCGCCGTTCCACATCGGCCCAGTCCTGTTTGCCGACCACCAGGTTGCCGCCAACGTAGAGTAGGATGCCGTCCAGGCCGGCCTCGATGCACATGTCGCGGAAGCCGCGGCAGTCCAATTCGCCCTGACCATAGAGAGACGACACCATGATACCGTCGGCCGCCGTCTCGATGGCCGCCTTGACGAACTCGTCGGCCGGCGTCAGCGCGCCCAATGACACCACCTTGTAGTCGGCTTCCTCCAGCGCCATCGAAAGGATGCGGTTGCCAACGATGTGGGTGTCGGCGCCGATGACGCCGGTGACCAGGGTGTGGGAGGTCGCATTTGCGGCGGTCATGAATGCCTCTCAATCTCGCGCCAGGTCGGCGATGAAGGCTTCCAGGCGGCCGGCGGCGCGACGGAAGGCCTCCAGGTGGACTTCGGCAGATTCCACCGTCATGCGGGCCTTGGGTGCGTGCAAGGCAACGCCGGCGGCAACGCGGCCGCGCGGATCCTGCACCGGCACAGCGAAGCCCATCATACCAACCATGTTCTCTTCGTCGTTGCCGGCGAAACCCTGGCGCCGAATGGCGGCCAACTGAGACTCCAAGACCCCGGGGTCGGTCACGGTCTTCTCTGTGAAGCTTTCCAGCGGCCGCGCCTCGACGATGCGTTTTCGGGTGCGGCTGGGCAGATGCGCCAGCAGCATTTTTCCGATCGCCGTGGCATGGATCGGCACCCGCGAGCCGACGCCGATCTGCAGCCGGAGCGGCCAGTCGCATTCGACGCGGGCGATGTAGACGACCCGGTCGCGATCAAGCACGCCGACATTGCAGGTCTCGCCGACCTCGGCCACCAGGTCTTCCAGGATGGCCCGCATGGGTGCCGTGCGGCCAGCGGCGGCGAGCGCGTCGATGCCGAGATCGACCATGGCCGGTCCGACCATGTAACCATCATCGCCAGGCAGCCGGCGGACCAGCGCCTCGTCTTCGAGCTGGCCCATGATGCGGTGCACGGTCTGGCGCGGCAAGTCGAGCCGGTCGGCGATTTCGGCCAGGCTGAGCGAGCGCTCCGCCTGCAGCATGGCGGACAGCACGGCGACGGCCTTGGACAGGGCGGAACCGGTCTCCTTGCGCAAACTTTGAGTGTCGCTGTCGGGCACGAAGCACCTCCGGGGAATTCTCAGAAGAAACGGCATCATACGCGCACTTTGCGCAAATTCAATAAATTTTGACGGTTTTGTTCCGTTTTTTGTGTTTTTTACGATTTTGCGCCCGATCGGAGGACCTTTGCGCGGCTCTGCCCGGCCTCTATGCTCGGGCTGATGAGAGCCTTTGTCGCCTTTGCCGCACTGATAACCTGCATCTCCCTGCCCTCGACGTCTCATGCGCAGGCGAGCAAGTGCCGGGCACCGCAGCCCGTCTGCGCCTTCGCCGAGCGGGTCTACGCCGTATCCGCATTCGAGCCTATCGGCAGCGCGGTGCTGATCGCACCGGGCTTGCTGGTGACCAACCGGCACCTCATTGCCGACAACGAGGACGCGGAACTGTTCCTGGCCGACAAATCGCGAGTCCGGGCCCGCGTGGTACCGACATCCATGGACCGTGACCTGGTGTTGCTAGAGGTGGCCGGACTGGAAAAGCCACCACCGGTGATTGCCGATGCGTCGCCCGACGCCGATCTCTACGTCATCGGTGCCGATGTCGGTCGTGGCGCCATCCGGGTCTATCGTCCCGGCCGGTTGCTGGCGCCCAAGGTGCCGGAAAAGCCGAAGTCGAGACTGCATCACGATGCCGAAAGTTTTCCCGGCAACAGCGGCGGCGCCCTGGTGGACGCGCGGGGCCGCCTGGTCGGCATCGTTGCGTCGGGCGGCGAAGGTCGGCACGAGGCCTTGCCGGCGACCGACCTCGCCCAATTGCGCCAGTTGTCGGGTGTCGAACACGCCGTCGCCAGTCGCGCGCGCGGCGTCGCCTACCGCAAATGCACGGCGGCACTGGATCGTGCCATGTCGTCGCACGGCCGGATCAATGCCAAAGAGGCCGATTTCCTCGGCGACCAATGCCGCGCCACCGGCAACCGCCAATTGATGGACATAGCCGGGCAGACGCTCGGCCGGAAACGCATGCTGGATCGCGCCGTCACCATGTTCAGCGACGCCCTGGCCATGGATCCCAAGTCGCCAAACACCATGATCGCCATGGCCGTGACGTTGCACATGGCGCAGCGCTACGAGGACGAAATCGGCCATCTGAAACCGCTGCTGAAGATGATGCCGCGGGATGCTCAGGTGCTGCGGCTCGCCATCCAGGCGGGCACCTGGAGCGGTGATATGGCCTTCACGCGACGGGCATTCGACCTTTTGAAACAGCACCACCCGCAACTGGCACCGCCGGCCCAGCGCTTCATCGACAATCCACCACCGCGTCCGCGTTAGCGGTCTCCGGGCTGACGCGCAGGCTAGAAATCATCCGCCGGATCGGGAATCCATCCGTGGCGTAAGCGATTCGCGATATCGCCTTGTGGCCGCCGCGCCCGTTTGAGGATCGCCGCCTTCAATTCGGGCGCCTTCCAGACCGGGTTCGCCGCCAACAGGCGCGCCGCTAGGGCCGCCACGCGAGGCACGGCAAAGCTGGAACCGGATGCGCGGCCCTCGGCACCCCGGTGGTCGGTGACCGCAAGCTGTTCCCCCGGCACCATGAGATCGACCGCCTCCGCCCCCCAGTTGGAGCCTCGCGCCAGGCGGCCGAAAGCGTCGGCCGACGTCACCACCAGCAGATTGTCGAGCGGCAGCGAAGCCGGGTAGACCGGCCCTCGATCGATGTCGCGGCCGTTGTTGCCGGCCGAAACAACGAACAGCATGTGCGGCCGCGCGCGCGCGGCGTCGGCGAAGGCGCTCCAGTCCTCGGCCCGATTGGACCCCATGGCCAGATTGACGATCACCGCGCCCGCCTTGTCGGCATCGGCCACCAGGGCCGCCATGCGGGACATATCCGGTCGCGGATACCGGTAAACGGCGAGGCGAGCCGTAGGCGCCTCGCCGAGCAGGATGCTGGCGACGGCGCTGCCGTGGTGCAACGGGAAGAACGCAGAGCGCGAGGCATCGACATCATAAGGCCGGCGGTCGCGGTCCCAGAAATCGAAACCGACGAGGTTGCCCTCGGCGTCCCGCGCCAGCCGTGCCTTGATGCCGTCGAGGGTGTAGTTGACGCCGGAATCGACCAATGCCACCAGCGGCCCGCCCGGGTCGGTTCCCGCCGGAACCGGCGGGTTCAGCGGCTCGGTGGAAATAACCGTTTCCAGGTCGCTAGCCAGCACGCTCAGCCGGCCCGCCTGGCCGTCGCCGTCATAGGCCAGGCGGCGCCCTTCGAACACCTTGCAGGTATGATCGGCGGTGGCAGCCATCAACGGCCGTGCCTCACCCGCCGTACCGCGCTCATGGTATTCCACCGAGACCCGCCGCAGGCGGCCCAGCGGGAACAGCCGGCGCATCACCAGTTCGCCCCCCGCCGGCATCAGCAGGCGATGGATGGATCGTCCGGGCTGGCCGCGGATGTTGAGAATGTCGAATTCCAGAAGCCGCCCGCCCGGTACCGCGGCACGCACGCCGGCCGAGTCCGCTGGATCCATGCGGCATGCGAACACGGCGGCGGCGCGCATGAATGCCGAAAGATCGGCTTTCGCATCCGGCAGCGGCCCCGCCGCCGCCGTCGCCGACCAGCCCATCAGCCCGAGGACTGCGAGATAACACCCGCGCCTCGCGGGATGTGCCTTCCAGACTTGGCCTAACGCGTCGATCATGCCTTGGTCATAGCGCCAGCAGTGCGTACTTTCCAGGGGTTGTCGGCCCGCCCGCCGGATTGCATCCTAGGGAAAGAAGGGGGCGGCCCGACGACGCCGACGAATATGAGCGAACCCACACGTTTCGACATCTACTGCCAGCGCGAGGACCGCTGGGGCTGGGCCGCCACGCACGACGGTGGCGACGAGAATGCTGCCCTCGGCGAAGCCGAGGCGCTGGACGCCGACCCGGACGTCAAGGGCGTGCGCGTGATGGCGGTGACCGAGTACGACGGTGACCGGACACCGCTGGAGACGCTGGCCTGGATCAGCCCGCATCTTTCCAAGGTGACGCCGCCCGGACAACTGAAGCGCAACCGCGCCAAAAAGGTACTGGCCCAGGCGGCCGAAGAAGCGTTGGAGGGGGAAGCGGAGGCGGCCCCGGAGATCGAACAGACGGACGCCGACGACGAGCCCGCCGAACCGAGGTTCACCAACGCCAGTTTCAGCGCACCGGCAGCGGCCCTGGAAGAACCCTCGACCGGCACCCAGCCGCCGAAGAAGCGAACGCCACGGACCGAAGTCAGCCCACTCAGAAAAATTCTGCGCATCATCGGCATCGCAGCCATCGGGCTCGTCGCCGGCGCCACCATCATGCAGGTCGTGAACGGGTTCCTTGGACTGCTGTCGAAGCTTGGCTTTTCAGTCACCAGCGGTTCGGGCGGCGTGCTGACCTACATGCTGGGCGGCGCCTTCTTCATCATCGCCGTGGTCATCGTTCGCAGGCGCTGGCCCAAGACCTGGACCGTGATCACGCTCGACGACGGCGGCAAGCGTGGGCGACGCTCCGCCAAACCCCAGAGCCACGCGACGACGGCACAAGCGGAACCGGACGCGCCCTCCGACGCCGCATCGGCCGCCGCCGAGGAGCACAAGCGCCAGCTTCTGCTGTTCCTGGCCGATCTATTGACGGCCCTGAAGGATGCGCTGCCGCGCCTGGATGACGCCGTGACGCTCGGATTGCAGCTGATGATCGGTGGCGCGGTCGAACAGATGGGGACGCATTTCGGCCTCGACAATACCGAGAAACTGAAACTCATGCGCACCGGTCTGAAGGCCTTGGGCATGCGGCCCGAACGCATCGACAGCTTCTGCCGCGATTACGCGGACTACCGGCGCGACGACTTGTACGCGGTCATGGTGACCACCGGCGGCAACGCCATGCGCCTGCAATCCATGGGCGGTGTTACGGCCTTCGACGGGCTCGACGAACAGGTCGCGCATTGGGTCGACGACGTCACCGCCCGCGATCGGAGCGGCGACATGGTCGTGGTGCTGTGCATCGGCATCACGCTGACCGCGGCGGAGCTTGCGAATGGCGAGGAGGCCACCCAGGACGGCAAAAACGATGTCGTCGAGGCGCTGCCGGAAGCGCCGCCAGAAGCGCCGCCCGGAGCATTGTCGGCAATGATCGACGGTGCCGTGACCGCCGCCGAGGGACGCCTGGTCGAGACCACGGCGGATCGCCTGGTGGCCGCCTTCGCCGGCGGGCCCGACGCCATCAAGGCCGCCGTCACCATCCTGCGCGACCTGATTTCCTACAACGCGCAGCGGGACAATCCGCGCGCCGAACTGCGGCTCGGCCTCCACGCCGGCGAGTTGCCGGCAACGGCGGAAGCGGCAACGGACGAGGCCGACGCAACCGACGAGGCCGACGAGGCCGACGCAACCGACGAGGCCGACGAGGCCGATGCGGTGAGTGCGGAGGAGGTACCCGAGGTCGATGACAGCCAGCTCGAACCCGTCATCCGGACGGCGGGCCGCGTCTGCGCGGAGGCCTACGCCGGCGCCATTTTCGTCACCACCGAGGTGCGCGCCCTCTGTCCGGGTCGCAACATTCCGTTCGCATCCATTGGCGAATACGATGTTCGCGACGACGCCATTCCGGCGATCCTCTACCGGGTCGATTGGCAGTCCGCGACCGACCTTCTGAAGGTGGAGAGCGAGGACGACGACGCTCCCGCCGATGAAAGCTAGACCAGCGGCAGCAACGCCTTGGCGACGGCGATCGGGGCCTCGGTCGGCAGCATGTGGCCGACCTTGGGGAGCACGATGACCTCGGCCTCGGGCATCGCGGCGATCAAGGGCTGGGCCGCCTTCACCGGCGTCATGCGGTCCTCGGAACCGAGGATCATCCGCGTCGGACAGGTGATCCTGACCGCCGCCTCGGCCGCCCCATCGTAGGCGTTGCAGGCTTTCAGCGCTGTCGCCAGCGTGGCGGATCGGCCGTTGGCGATGATGCGGAACCCGGCGCGGCTGACCCAGAGGCCGGGCGATGGATGTCCGCCCATGTGCGCCCCCTGGCTGAACCCCCAATCGGTAATCAGGTTGGGCGCCAGGTCGTCGCCGGCTTCGGCGGCGGCGATCAGGTCGGGATGCACCGGCATGGCCGCCGCCGTTCCCACCAGACCCAGCGAACGCACCCGGTCGCCGTGGCGCGACGCCATCTCAATGGCGACCAGCGATCCCATGGAATGGCCGGCGACGCAGGCGGTCTCGACCTCGGCCGCATCCAGAAAACGCACCAGCCAGTCGGCCATGGCCGGAACGTCGGCGATGGCCTCGCCCTCGGACCGGCCGTGCCCGGGCAGATCGAGCGCCAGCACGCGGCGCCCCTTGTGGGCGAGGTAGCGGGTCTGCATCTGCCACACGGTGCGGTCCATGCCGGAACCGTGCACGAGAACCACGACCGGCTCACCGGGTTCGGCGTCGCGAGATCCCGTGGCCGCATGGATGCGGATGCCGTCGACGGTGAGTTCCATGGCCTTAACCCTTCCTAAGCCTTCTGGGAGCGGCGCAGCGCCGACTTCAGGTCGGCAATGATGTCATCCACGTCCTCGATGCCGACGGAAAGCCTGATCATGGCCTCGCCGATGCCGGCGGCTTCCAGGGCCTCGGCCGACATCTGCTGGTGCGTGGTGGACGCCGGGTGGATGACCAGGGTCTTGGCGTCACCCACGTTGGCCAGGTGGGACGCCAACTGAACGGACTCGATGAACTTGCGGCCGGCTTCGCGCCCGCCCTGAATGCCGAAGCTGAGGATGGCGCCGGCGCCCTTGGGCAGGATGCGCTGGGCCAGATCGTGGTCCGGGTGGGACTTCAGCGACGGATAGTTGACCCACTCCACTTCTTCCGCCCCGTCCAGGAACGCCGCCACGGCCTCGGCGTTGGCCACGTGCTTCTGCATGCGCAGCGGCAGGGTCTCGATGCCCTGCAGGATGTAGAAGGCGTTGGCCGGGCTCAGGCAGGCGCCGAAGTCTTTCATGCCCTCGGCGCGGGCCCGTGTGAGGAAAGCCATGGGCCCGAACTCGTCGGCGAAATCGATGCCGTGGTAGCCGTCGTAAGGCTCGGTCAGGGTCGGGAACTTGCCGCCGGCTTCCCAATCGAAGGCGCCGGAATCGACCAGGATGCCGCCGATGGCGAGGCCATGCCCGCCCAGGAACTTGGTCAGCGAATGCATGACGATGTCGGCGCCGAACTGGAACGGGTTCATCAGGTAGGGCGTGGTGAAAGTGGCATCGATCATCAGCGGCAGGCCGGCATCGTGGGCGACGGTGGCAATGGCCTCCAGGTCCATCACCTCGATTCCCGGGTTGCCCAGGGTCTCGCCGTAGACCAGGCGGGTTTCGGGCCGGATGGCGGCCTTGAAGGCGGCCGGATCGCGCGGGTCGACGAAGGTGGTCTCGATACCGAAGCGCGGCATGGTGTAGCTGAACAGGTTGTGCGAGCCGCCGTAGAGCGAGCCGGACGAAACGATATGCCCGCCCTTGTCCATCAGCGTGGCGACGACCAAGAACAGCGCCGCCATGCCGCTTGCGGTGGCCACGCCGCCGACGCCGCCTTCCAGCGCCGCCACGCGCTCTTCCAGCACCGAGACGGTCGGATTGGAGAGCCGCGAGTAGATATGGCCGGGGCGCTCCAGGTTGTAGAGCGCCGCCGCGTGGTCTGTGTCCTCGAACATATAGGACGTGGTCTGGTAGATGGGCACGGCCCGCGCCCCGGTCGCCGGGTCGGGCTGCTGGCCGGCGTGCAGGCTCAGCGTATCGAACTTCGGGAACTTGGGCGAAACCACGTGACAAATCCTCCCATGACCGATCTTGACCTTGCTTGGGGCCTTGCCTCTGATTAGGCAGTGCGCCACGCTGCGTCAACGATCAAACCGCTGAGGGAGAACCGGGCCATGAGCCGGGAAATCAAATCCGTCGCCGTCATCGGCGGCGGCACCATGGGCACCGGCATCGCTGGATTGTGCGCCGAGAAAGACTGCCAGGTGCTGCTGCTGGACGTCAGCATGGAAGCGGCGGAGAAGGCTCTCGACCGCATCCTCAACGGACGCCCACCGGCCCTCGATTCGCCGGAGAAAGCCTCCAATATCACCCTCGGCACGATAGACGATGACCTGGCCGAAATCGGCAATTACGACTGGGTCTGCGAGGCCATCGTCGAGGACCTGGCGACCAAGCGGCAGCTGTTCGAGAAGCTGGACGACTTGCGCAAATCAGGCTCGGTGATTTCGACCAACACTTCGGGCATCCCCTTGCGCGATATCACCGAGGGCATGCCGGCGTCGCTGCGCGCCGATGTCGCGGTCACGCACTTCTTCAATCCGGTCAAGATCATGCGCCTCTGCGAATTGGTGCCCGGCGCCGACACCACACCCGACGTCATCGAGACCTTCGCCGGTTTCCTTTCGAACACCATGGAAAAGGGTGTCGTGCATGCCAAGGACACGGTGAACTTCATCGGCAACCGCATCGGCTGCTTCTGGATGCTGCGCGGCCTGCACGCGGCTAAGGCGGCGCTGGACGCCGGCCATACCCAGGAGGAGATCGACGCCGTGGTCTCGGGCCCCTTCGGCCTGCCGCCGACGGGGCTCTACGGCCTGATCGACCTGATCGGCCTCGATATCATGGACCTGGTCGGCAAGAACCTGGCCATCAACCTGCCGCCGGGCGACATGGGTGTCGACTTCACGGCCTTCCCGGAGGCCGAGCACGCCATGCTCGAACGCGGCCAACTGGGCCGCAAGACCGGCGGCGGCTTCTACAAGATGACCAAGCTGGAGGACGGCTCGCGCTCCAAGGAAACCTTCGATCTGAAAGCCGGCGACTGGCGGCCGGCCGCCGACGCGGACGTGGATGCCGCCCACGCCGGACCGCCGGCCGTATTCGCGCCGGACGCGCTGGGTCGCTTCTGCTGGGACATCATGGGCAATACGCTGGCCTATGCCGCCGACCTGGTGCCGGAGATATCCAATGACATCGTCAACATCGACCGCGCCATGCGCTGGGGCTTCGCCTGGAAACAGGGGCCGTTCCAACTCCTCGACGAAATCGGCCCCGTGCGGGTGATCGAGAAGCTGGAATCCGAAAACCGACACGTGCCAAGGATGCTGCAGGTCCTTCGGGACGAGGGCGGCGAGACGTTCTATCGTAACGACGGTGCCACATTCCTTGGCCTCGATGGCGCCGAACACACCGTGGGGAATGGCTGATGGACGACCAATCGACACCCGAACGCAATGCCGCGCTGACCGAGCGCGCTCGCGCCCTGATGCCGGGCGGCGTGGCGCACGAGATGCGCTACCAGGAACCGCACGCCAAGTACATCACGCACGCCGCCGGCGCACGGAAATGGGACGTGGAGGGCAAGGAGTACGTGGACTTCGCCATGGGCAGCGCCTCGCTCCTGCTCGGCCACGCACACCCGGACATCGTCCAGGCCCTAGTCGACCAAGCACCGAAGGGCACCTTCTTCGCCGACTGCCATCCGCTGGAATTGGAGTGGGCGGGCCTGATCACCGACCTGATCCCGTCTGGCGACCAGGTCCGGTTCACCGGCTCGGGCACGGAATCGACGCTGCTGGCCATGCGGCTCGGCCGCGCCAAATCGGGCCGCGACGGCGTGCTGCGCATCGACGGCCACTACCACGGCTGGCACGACCACGCGCTGAAGGGCATGACGCCGGGCGCCAACGCAGTAGTCAGCCAGGGTGTGCCGCAGGCCATCACCGACCTGATCCAGGTGACGCCGCCGGATATCGAGGTCATGGAACGCACGCTGAAGAACGACGGCTCTATCGGCACCCTGATCGTCGAGGCCTCCGGCGCCAACTACGGCGTGGTGCCGCTACCGGACGGCTTCCTAGCCGAGGCGCGACGACTGGCTGATGAACACGAGCTGGTACTGGTCTTCGACGAAGTCATCACCGGCTTCCGCTGGAGCCCCGGTGGCCGCCAGGCGTTGGACGGCGTGACGCCGGATGTCACCACGCTGGCCAAGATTCTGACCGGCGGCCTGCCGGGCGGTGCCGTCGCCGGCAAGCGCGACGTCATGCGCTACCTGGACCCGGGCGAAACCATCGACGGCCTGACCCCCGCCGTGACGCACAAGGGAACCTTCAACGGCAATCCGCTGGCCGCCGCGGCCGGCGTCGCTTGCCTCAGGCACGTTGCGACCGGCGAGCCGCAGGCGGTCGCCGATGCCGCCGCCGAGAACCTGCGCGCCGGCATGCGGGACATCCTGGCGAACCTCGGCGTCGAGGGTACGGCCTACGGCGACAGTTCCACCTTCCATCTGTTCTTCGGCCCCTGCTCCACGGGCGACATCCGGGACGTGCCGGACCAGGTTCTGCGCGCGGCGGCGAGAACGGCCGGCGCCGATCTCAATCGGGGCCTCTTGGATCGCGGCGTCAACCTAATGTCGCGCATGAGCGGCGTGCTGTCCGCCGCCCACACCGACGCCGACATCGCCCACGCGCTGGACGCCTTCGAAGCGACGGTGAAGGAGATGGCGGACTCAGGCGTGTTCAGCGGCTAGCCGCCGATTTCGACCGCCAGTGCCCGGGGGTTGCTTTCGCGGAGCTTCGCCTCGACGGATTCCAATAGAAGCGCATGAACGTCGCGGTCGTCGCCGAAATCCCCGGCGCGAAGGGCCTTGGCGAGTTCACCCTCCAGGTCGGCACACGCGCCATCATGGCCGAGGATGGCGGTGAGACGTTCCAGCATCCGGACTTCCGCCTCGGTGCCCGCCGCCATTTGCCGGCCGACGATGGCCATGGCATTGGCGGCCATCAGGGCCTTGTAGCGGGCCGGGCCGGAGAGTTCAGCCGCCACGTCGTCGCGCAGGACGCGGCGGGCGAGATCCAGGAGTTCGGCACCTGAAGGCTTCGGTCGCATCAGCCGGGCTCCGTCATGTTGAGAATTTCCAGTTCCAGTTCGGGCACCACGTGCGCCGTCAGCGCCCATTCCAGGTTGGCGGTACCGCCGGTGACGAAGCGGTCGGCCTGCTGCAACGCGATCACGGCCCAGCGCACGTGGGCCATGACTTCCCAGTAGCCGACCCGTTCACGCGCGATGGAGCGCCCGGACTCCTTCTCATAACCGTCGTAGAAGGCCTCTCGGGCGCCGATGCCGCCGGCCTCGCGATCGCGCGCGCCGAAGCGCCAGCAGGCGGCCATGAACCAGCCGATGTCCTCCAGCGGATCGCTCCAGCCGGCGAACTCCCAATCCAGGATGCCGGTGAGCACGCCGTCGTCGCCGACCATGTAGTTGCCGGTGCGGTAGTCGCGGTGGCAAAGCACGGCCTCGCCCAGGGTCGGTGCGTTCCGTTCGAGCCAGGCCAGGCCCCATTCGATGGCCGGGTGGGCGTCCGGCAGCGCATCCAGATCGCGGCGGTAGGTGGCGATGGCGGATCGCGCCGGGTCCTGCGGCGGCGCGCCCAGGAACGCGGCCTGGTCCGCCGGCGGCTGGATGGCGTGGATTCTGGCGAGGTTGACGCCGAGCGCGGCAGCCAGTTCATCATCGTCCGGCCGGCGGGCCAGCTTGTGGCCGGCCGCCTCGCCTTCGACCAGGTGCATGACGAAGAAGGGGGCGCCGATGACCGACGGGTCCTCGCAGAGCATGCACGGCCGGGGAACCGTCACGCCGGCCCCGTCGGCCCATTTAAGCAAACGGTACTCCTCGGCCCGGCCGCGGCTGGTGGCGATGGCGTTGGGCGCGTCCTTCTTCAGCACCAGTGCGTGTTCGCCGGGCCAGGGACCGCCGTCGACGGTGATGTCGAGACGCCAGTTCTCCTGCACGGCGCCGCCGGTCAGCGGTTCCATGCGCGTGATGGCGACGTCGCCGCCGGCCCGCTCGCTCAGGTAGGTTCGCAGGGTTTCGCGCTGGGCATCGTCCATGGCCGGGGCGTCAGGTTCCGCTGCCCCAGGACCAGAAATCCTTGCCCTCTTCGCGCAACATGCGGGCGATGACCATCTTGTGGACTTCCGACGCCCCGTCCACCAGGCGGGCCTGGCGGGCATAGCGGTACATCCATTCCAGCAGCGTATCCTTGGAATAGCCCTTGGCGCCGAGCAACTGGATGGCCGTGTCGATGGCCAGGTGCAGGGTATCGGCAACCGCGTTCTTGGCCGCCGAAACCTCCTTGCGGGCGCGCGAGCCTTGGTCCAGCGTCCAGGCCGCGTGCATGGTCAGCAACCGCCCGGTATGGATGGAAAGCGCCGCATCGCCGAGCATCATCTGCACGCTTTCCTTCTCGATCAGCTTGGTGCCGAAGGCTTCGCGGCTCTCCACGTTCTCCAAGGCGATCTCCATGGCGCGCCTCGCCATGCCGAGCCAGCGCATGCAGTGGGTCAGCCGCGCGGTGCCGAGCCTGATCTGCACGCATTTCATACCCTCGCCCACGCCCATCAGGCGGTTTTCGTCGGGAACCTGCAGGCCGTCGAACTCGAGCTCGCAATGGCCGCCGTGCTCTTCGGGTCCCATGATCGGCACGCGCCGGAGAATGCGCCAGCCCGGATCGTCCCGATGGAATAGGAAGCAGGTCAGGTTGCGGCGTTCGTCGTCGGACGTGCGGGCCAGCACCATGAGGTGTTCGGCGGCCTCGGCACCGGTAATGAACCACTTGCTCCCGGTGATGCGCCAGGCGTTGCCGTCCTTCACCGCCCGGGTCTGCATCATGCCGGAGGGGTCGGACCCGGCCCCCGGTGCCGGTTCAGTCATGGCGAGCGCCGAGCGAACCCGGCCGTCGATGATGGGCTGCAACCAGCGGTCCTTCTGTTCCTCCGTTGCGACGCGGTTGAGCACGAACATGTTACCGTCGTCCGGCGCCGCGGCGTTGAACACCACGGGGCCGAAGATGGAGCGGTTCATCTCTTCGTAACACGCCGCCATGCCGACGGTATCGAAGCCGCGGCCGCCACGCTCGACAGGCATGCTCAGCGCCCACAGGCCCTCGGCCTTGGCGTCGGCGCGGACGTCCTGCAGCACATCCTCGCGGATGTTCTCGTGCTCGTCGAAGTTGGCGCGGTCCTGCTCGATTGGGAACAGCCGCCGCTCGACGAAGGCGCGGATGGCCTGGCGGGTCTGATCGACTTCGGGCGTCAGCGAAAAATCCATCAGAGGGAACTCACCAGATGACCACCATCCACCGGGATGACGGCGCCGGTCATGTAGCTGGAGGCGTCGGATGCCAGCAGAAGCAGCGGCCCGTTCAGGTCCGTCACCTGGCCGACCCGGCGCATGGGGATGCGGTTGGTCGTGCGCCGGCCGACCTCGGTATCCAGAAAATCACGGTTGAGATCGGTCTCCACATAGCCCGGTGCCAGCGCGTTGACGCGGATGTTGAAGCGCGCCAGTTCCATGGCCATGGCCTTGGTCATCTGCACCACGCCGGCCTTGGAGATGGCATAGGGCGCCACCCCCGGCGAAACCCGGAAGGCCAGAATCGAGGCGATGTTGATGATGGAGCCGCCTGTCTCGGCATCGCGCATGCGCCGGCCCGCCTCCTGCGCGACGATCCAGGCGCCTTTCAAATTGGTATCGATGACTCGGTCCCAGTCCTCCTCCATCATATCGAGAACCGGCTTGCCGATGGCCGTCCCGGCGTTGTTGACGACAATCTCCGGCTGGCCCAGTTGATCGGCGACGGCATCGAAGGCCTCCGCCACGGTTTCCGGCTTGGTGACGTCCATGGACACCGCTAGGGCCTCCGCGCCCGTCACCTTGATCTCTTCGGCAAGCTCCTCGATCAAAGCCTTGCGGCGGGCCACCACGGCGACCCGGGCGCCGGCGGCGGCGAGGGTAGCGGCGAAATGCCGGCCGAGACCCGATGACGCCCCCGTGATCAGGGCGACTCGGCCTCTCAACAGCGTATTGGCGGTCATTGGGCGGCGTCCTCTCCGCTAGGTTCTAGGGCCATTTCCTGCGCCCGATCGCGCAGCACGAATTTCTGGATCTTGCCGGTCGATGTCTTCGGCAGCGGCCCGAAGACCACACGGGTCGGCGCCTTGAAGCGAGCCATGTTGTCCTTGCACCACTCGATCACGTCGTCGGCCTCGATATCGACCTCGTTGGCCGGTTTCGGCGTCACGAAGGCGCAAGGAGTCTCGCCCCATTGCTCGTCCGGCATGGCCACCACGGCGGCCTCCATGACCTTGGGGTGCTTGTAGAGGCACTCCTCGATCTCCAGAGACGAAACGTTCTCGCCGCCGGTGATGATGATGTCCTTGGCCCGGTCCTTGATCTCCACGTAGCCGTCGGCGTGGATGACGCCGAGATCGCCGGTGTGGAACCAGCCGCCGGCGAAGGCGGCATCGGTGGCATCGGGATTCTTCAGGTAGCCCTTCATCACCGTGTTCGACCGCAACATCAATTCGCCCATGGTCTCGCCGTCGGCGGGCACGGGCTGCATGGTCTCGGGGTCGATGATGGCTTGCTCCGTCAGCGTCGGGTAGGCGACGCCCTGGCGGGCCATGCGGCTGGCCTTGTCGGCCAGGTCCATGTCGGTCCAATCATCCTGCCAGGCGCAGACGCTGGAGGGACCATAGGATTCGGTCAGTCCATAGAGATGCGTGACGCGGAAGCCCATGGTTTCCATGCCGGCGATGACGGCGCTGGGGGGGGCGGCTCCGCCGGTGGCGATCTCTACCGTCTGGTCGAACGCCACCTTTACGTCGTCCGGCGCGTGCACCAGCATGTTCAGGACGATGGGGGCGCCGCACATATGGGTGACGCCGTGGTCGCGGATCATCGGGAAGACCAGCGCCGGATCGACATTCCTGAGACAGACGTGGGTGCCGCCGACGGCGGTCACCGCCCAGGTGAAGGTCCAGCCGTCGCAATGGAACATGGGCAGCGTCCAGAGGTAGACGCTCTCCGCGCCCAGCCGCATCACCAGCGCGTTGCCGAGGGCATTCAGGTAGGCGCCCCGATGGTGGTAGACCACGCCCTTGGGATTGCCCGTGGTGCCGGAGGTATACAAGAGGCAAATGGACTGCCACTCATCGTCCGGCCGGGTAATCGGATAGGTGGGATCGCCCTCGGCCAGGAAGGCCTCGTAGTCCATCTCGCCGATCAGCTCGCCGCCTTCGGCCAGGTGATCGTCGATGTCGATGACGACGAGGTCGCGGCTGCACTGCGCCAGCGCTTCCTCGATGACCGGCGAGAACTCGCGGTCGGTGAGCAGCACCTTGGCCTCGCCGTGCTCCAAGATGAAGGCGATGGTGGCGGCATCCAGGCGGTAGTTGAGCGCGTTGAGCACCGCGCCCGCCATGGGAATTCCGTAGTGTGCTTCCAGCATGGCCGGCGTGTTGGGCGACATCACGGCGACCGTGTCGCCGAGGCCGACACCGCGGCCCTTGAGTGCTGCCGCCAGGCGCCGGCAGCGGACACCGAATTCGGCCCAGGTCCGGCGCTGGTCGCCATGAATGACGGCGGTGCGGTCGCGATAGACGTGTTCCGCCCAAGCCAGGAAATTGAGCGGTGACAACGGCTGATGATTGGCCGCGTTGCGCCCCAGACTCTGGTCGAAAATTCCGCCGCCGGCCTCTCGTGACACAGGCCAAACCCTCCCTGCCGCTTCGGGCGCGCCTAGTATCGGAACCATGCGCCGCGAAGTCCACCCGACCTTTACTCGTCAGGCGCAAAAAGGTTGAATGGCGGCCTCTGGAGATCGAGGGGACGAGGCCATGAGCGATACCTTCACCGCCGCCTGCGTGCAGAATCAAGCCGGTGCGGACGCCGGCGAAACGCTGGACCGGGCCGAGGATCTGGTGCGCGAGGCCGCCGGCAAAGGCGCCGACCTGATCGTCACGCCGGAATTCTTCGGCTGCCTGGATGTGGACGAGGACGGCATCCACACCGGCCCGCACGAAGAAGCCGCGCACCCGACCCTGCCGCGCTTCCAGGCGCTGGCCGATGAACTGGACACCTGGCTGGTGCTGGGCTCGCTGGCGGTGACGGTGCCGGGCGGCAAGCTCGCCAACCGGCAGTTCGTCATCGACGCCGCGGGGAACATCGTCGCCAGCTACGACAAGATTCACCTGTTCGACGTCAACATCGACGACGATGACCGCTATCGCGAGTCGGCGACCTTCCAGCCCGGCGAGCAGGCCGTGGTGGCGGACACGCCCTGGGGTGGGCTCGGGCTCTCGATCTGCTACGACCTGCGCTTCGCCTACCTCTACCGCGACCTGGCGCAGGCGGGGGCGTTGTTCCTGACGTGTCCCGCCGCCTTCATGAAGAAGACCGGCGAGGCCCACTGGCACGTGCTGCAGCGCGCCCGCGCCATCGAGACCGGGTGTTACATGATCGCGCCGTGCCAGTCCGGCAGCCACGGCAAGGCCCGGACCTATGGTCATTCGCTGATCGTCGCCCCCTGGGGCGAGGTGCTGGCCGACGGCGGTGAAGACGAGGGCGTCATCCTGGCCGAAATCGATCCGGCGGAAGTGGCCAAGGCCAGGGGCCGCATCCCGGCCCTGACCCACGACCGGCCGTATGACGTGCCGGCGCCGGCCGCGCGGGACGCGGCCGAATAACCTCAGCCGCCGAATGCGGCCATTTTCAGTTATCCGCCGCCGAATGCGGCTTGGGGCTTATACCCCTGCCAGGCGAACCAGTAGGCGATGTGGCCGGCGACGCGCGGAAGCTTCGTGCCGTCCGTTCCGACCAACGCATCCTCGTCGACACGCCAGTCACCCATGGCAGTCTTGATGCGCGAGAGATCAGCGGCGGATTTCTCGAATTTCAGGCCATCGCGTTTATAGGCCCGGACGGTGCGCGAGGCAGCGTCACCGATCAGCACCACCTGATGTTCGCCGAGGGTATCGTTGATGACCTTGCCACCTTTGAACTTGGTGATCGGCCACGCCTTCTCGGCGCCGAAGGCGCGGGCGGCGAAGACGTAGTCCTTGGCCTTCAGGCGGCCGTCCCGCACCAGGGCCGGGAACATCAGCTTGTCGCTGGAAAAGTAATCGGCATAGGGCCGGCCGGGCGAGTAATCGCGCTGGTAACCGGTGTTTTCGGACAGCACCTTGGTGGCCGGGTGGCGGTCGAGCCATTTCTTCCAGCTGGTGATGGCCACCGGCAGCACCTTCAACTCGATGCCGGCACCCGCCAGCGGCCCAACCACCGGGCGGCCGGTGAACTGGTTCCACAGCGACTTGGTGCCGTGGTCGTACATCAGCTTGTTGGAGCGGTAGAGCAGCCCCGAAGAGCCGAAGCGGAACGGCTTGGTGCGCGGCGCCACGGTACTGTCGAACAGGATGCCCGAGCCGCAGAGCGTGCAGTAGGCCAACGTCACGTGCTTGCCGCCGATGCGGTCGTTGAACATCTCGTGCCAATCCATGAAGCGCAGCGGGTAGGCACGCACGTCGCCGTTGATGACGACGCCGAAGATCAATTCGTCCGGGGTGATGTAGGTCGCTTCCGCCGGCGTCACGTGGGCCGGATAGTCGAGGGACGGAATGCCGTCCAGCGCCGGCACGCCGCCCCAGGTGATCTCCTCCAGGCGGATGGTGTGCTTGACGCCGCGCCGCACCATGGTCCGGTAGCGCGGATCGATCTGGGCCAGCAGGTCCGCCTTGAACCCGTCGAAGCCGTCGAAGGGTTTGATCTCGGGGTGGCCCTCCTGCCACAGCATCCAGTCGTTCCAGTCGTCGCCGTGCACCGGGGCGCCGGTCAGGGTGCGCAAGGTCTCGGCGAGGGGCATGCTGTCGCGGGTGAATCTAAGCCCATTGATCAGCGCCGCCACCACGTCGGTCTTGCCGCGATCCTCGACGATCCGCAACGCATCCTGGCGTCGCTCCGCATCCGGCGACACGGCCTGGCGGGCCAGCCGGTCGATGTCGCTGATCTCCTGCGCCGCCGCGACTAGGGGCGCCAGGCCCAACAGGGCCGCCAGGCCGATCACGGCAAGTTTCGTCTTCATCCGCTGATCCTCCGGTTCGACGGACCTTATCTGGAGTATCGGGAAACCATAATCGAGTCACGTCGCTTCACGGTTGCGCCAGGGCCCGGCGGCTGCTGTAGTCCCGGCCATGGAACCCTATACCTTCACCGACGGCACCTCGCCGCTGCTGATCAGCGTGCCCCACGTCGGCACCCACATCCCGGACGACCTGAAGGCCCGAATGACGGACCTGGCGGACGAGACACCGGACACCGACTGGCACGTGGACCGGCTCTACGATTTCGCGCCGGCCATGGGGGCGGCCATGCTGGTAGCCAGCCATTCGCGCTTCGTCATCGACCTCAACCGGCCGGCGGACGACGCCTCGCTCTATCCCGGTCAGGATGTGGAGGGGTTGTGCCCCTTGAAGTCCGGCGATTACCGCGAGGTCTATCAAGCCGGCCAGGAACCGTCCGCCGCCGAAATCGACCAGCGCCGCCAGACCTACTGGCAGCCCTATCATGACCGCCTGGCCGAGGCCCTGGCGGCCATCAAGGAGCGCCACGGATTCGCGCTGTTGTGGGATGCGCATTCCATCAAGTCGGAGATTCCCCGCTTCTTCGACGGCAAGCTGTGGGACTTGAACCTGGGCACCGGCGGCGGCAAGACCTGCGACGATGACCTGTCGGCCCGCATCATGGAAGTCGCCGACGAAGCCGCCGGCTTCACCTCCATCCTCAACGGCCGCTTCGTCGGCGGTTTCATCACGCGGAACTACGGCCGTCCCGCCGACGATATCCACGCCATCCAGCTCGAACTCTCCTGGGCCACCTACATGGACGAAACCCCGCCCTACGGCTACCGCGAAGACCTGGCCGCCTCGATCCGACCGGTGTTGCAGCGTTTCGTCCAGACCATGCTGGCGTTCCGGGCGTAGGCGTTGCCATGACCAGCATCGACGGCCCCATCGGTTTCATCGGTCTCGGTCGCATGGGCCGGGGCATGGCGCTGAATCTCAAGAAAACCGTCGAAGACCTGCGCGTGTTCGATATGTCGCCGGACGCCGTGGCCACGCTGACCGATGCCGGCGCCCGTGCCGCGGCGAGCATCGCCGACATCGCCGATACCTGCGATCTGGTGTTCCTCTGCGTGCCGTCGGCGAAGGAGGTGCGCGACGTGGTGTTCGGACCGGACGGAATTGCGTCGAAGGCCCGGACTGGCCTCGTCGTGGTCGACAACACCACCATCGATCGCTCGGATGCCATTACCTTCCACGAGGAAGCGGCCAGCCTTGGATTCGACTATTGGGACTGCCCGGTCTCCGGCATGCCGTTTCGCGCCGACGACGGCACGCTGACGATCATGTTTGGCGGCGCGCCGGAGGCCTTCGCGCGCATGAAACCCTGCCTGGAGGCTTTCGGCAGCGAGGTCATCCATTCCGGCACCATCGGCGCCGGCCAGGCTATGAAGGCGGTCAACAACATCCTCTACGACATCAACATCGCCGGGCTCTGCGAGGTGCTGCCGCTGGCCGTCGCCGCCGGCCTCGACCCGGAGCAGCTGCTCCGCCTGACCACCACGGCGAGTTCCCGCAGCTTCGCCTCCGAATACTTCGTCGAACGCATGATCGAACGCCGCTTCGACACCGACTTCGCCATGCAGGATGCCTACAAGGACATCACCAACGTCCAGGCCATGGCGGCGGAAACGGGCGCCAAGACACCCGTCGTCGACGCCATGGTCGCCACCTACGACGCCGCCATCGACGCCGGCTACGGCCGCGAGCCCAAAAGCGCCATGCTGAAGGTGTACGAAAAGGTACTGGGGGTGGAGTTCAAGAGGTCGGAAGGATAGGTCGGATGACGCTGCATCTTGATTTCTACATTTCCATGCGGTCGCCGTTCTCGTACCTGGTGACGCCCAGGCTGGCGGCGCTGGAGCGGGATTACGACGTGGCCATCACCGCCAAGCCGGTGTACGCCATCGCCGCGCGCGATCCCAACTGGTTCAGCCGCATCAATCCGCTTTGGGTGCCGTACTTCGCGCGCGACCGGTTGCGGACGGCGGAATACCTGGGCGTGCCGTTCGCGCCACCGCGCCCCGACCCCATCGTCCAGAATCTGGAGACGGGCGAACTGGCGGCGGAACAGCCCTACATCCATCGCCTCACCCGTCTGACCGCCGCCGCCACAGAACAAGGGCAAGGTTTCCCCTTCGTCTGCGAGGTCTCGGCCATCATCTTCGATGGCTCGACGGAAGACTGGCACGAAGGCAGCCATCTGGCGGACGCCGCCGCCCGCGCCGGCGTGGACATGGCCGACCTGGAGGCCGCCATCGAGGCCGATCCCGGCCACTTCGACGCCATCATCGAGGCCAATCAGACGGATCAAGAGGCCGCCGGCCACTGGGGCACGCCATTGATGGTTTTTGATGGAGAACCCTTCTTCGGCCAGGACCGCTTCGACATGCTGAAGTGGCGCATGGAACAGAAGGGCCTGGCCAGGCGCTAGGGCGCCATGCTGACGGTGGACGAAGAAACCCTGGGTGTAATTTCGATTGAGCGACCGAGACGCCGCACCAAGGGCTCAGTCGGCGCGTTTGTAATAGTGGAAGTTCAGGCGCGCGCCGACATAGGCGGTGACCAGCCGCCGTCCATTCAATAGCTCGATGGTCCAGCAGGTCGTATCCCCGTCTTCGATCGAGACGATGACGGTGCCGTTGTCGTTCCGATGCTTGCGATTGAATAGTGCAGCATCCCATTCCCCGCCCCGGCATAGATCGCCTTGCCAGACGGTGTCGTCAGCAAGGTCGTAAGAATAGCTCTTGGTCGTGCCGTCTCGTTCGTGGACCATCGATGCGACGCCAAATGTCAGCTTTGAACCCGACGGCTTTTCGGTTGGCCGGCCGGCCTTCCTGTTCGCTTCATTGAGGGCCTCGATGTCGCCGGTCCAGGTCCCCATAAGGCGCGACCGCATGGTCTCGTCCGTGGCCGCCGGTGATATTGAAACGAATAGTGCCGCAGCGGTTGCGACGAACGAGCACACCGTGTTCCGGTACAAGCCCTAACGCCCCCCCGCCGCCGGCAATATCGTGCCGGTGACGTAGCTCGCCTCATCCGAACACAGCCAGTAGACGGCGTTGGCGACCTCGTCGACGCTGCCGATACGGTCCAGCGGGACTTCGTGGCGCATGCCTTCGAAGCGGCCGACGATTTCGACCTCTCTCGCCGGATCGGTCATGGTGTAGCCGGGGGCGACGGCGTTGACGCGGATGCCGTCGGCACCGACCTCGCGGGAAAAGCCGCGGGTGAAGGTGTCGATGGCGCTCTTGAGCGCGGCATAATCGGCCCATTGGTTGGGAGAGCCCAAGGCGGTTGCGGTGGACGAGATGTTAACGATGGCGCCGCCCTTTCCGCCGGCGGCAATGGACATACGGCGCGCGGCCTCGCGGCAGAAAATAATGGGACCGATGAAGTTGACCCGGCAGAGCTCGTTGACCACCTCCCAGGTGACATCCGCGACGGCGCGCTTCGGCCCGGTGATGCCGGCGTTGTTGACCAGGGCCGAAAGGGTGACGCCGTCCTCGTCGAGGGCGCGGAACAGGCCGACGATATCGTCCTCGTCGCCGGAATCGCATTTGAGGGCGCGCCCGCCGATGTCGGCCGCCACGGCCTCGGCATCATCCGGCCGCGACACGTAGGTCAGCAGCACCCGCCAACCCGCGGCGGCGAACCGGCGCGAGATACCGGCGCCGATGCCGCGTCCGCCGCCGGTGACGAGGACGGTGCGAGGGTCGTCGGCCATTCGCGATTCCTCAGCGCAGGACGAACGGGTTGGGCACGTCCTCGGCGTAGGAGATCCAGACAGACTTGGTCTGCATGTACTCGCGGATCGCCTCCTGCCCCGATTCGCGGCCCAGGCCCGAGCGCTTGTAGCCGCCGAACGGCGTCGTGTAGCTGACGGCCCGGTAGGTGTTGACCCAGACGGTGCCGGCCTGAAGCTGTTCCGACATGGTGATGGCGCGGCGGATGTTCTGCGTCCACACACCGGCGGCGAGGCCGTAGACCACGTCGTTGCCGATGGCCAGCGCCTCTTCCTCGTCCTTGAAGGGGATGACCGAGAGGACGGGGCCGAAGACTTCCTCCTGGGCGATGCGCATCTGGTTGTTGACGCCGGTGAAGATGGTCGGCTCGACGAACCAGCCGTCGCCGCACTCGGGCCGCTCGGCCTTGCCGCCGCCGAGCACGCAGTCGGCTCCCTCGTCCTTGGCCACCTGCATGTAGCCCAGAATTTTCTCGTACTGTGGCATGGTGGTGACCGGGCCGACCTCGGTCTGCATGGACATGGGATCGCCCATCTTGGCGGTCTTGGCCAGCGTCACCAGCTTGTCGACGAACTCGTTGTGGATGCTTTCCTGCACCAGCAAGCGCGAGCCGGCGATGCAGGTCTGGCCGGTGGCGGCGAAGATGCCGGAAACCACGCCCTTCACCGCGTTCTCGATGTTGCAGTCGTCGAAGACGATGTTGGGCGACTTGCCGCCCAGTTCCAGCGACACCCGCTTCAAGGTGGCGGCGGCGCTGGAATAGACATGCCGGCCCGAGGCCTCGCCGCCGGTGAAGGCGATCTTGGCCACGTCCGGGTGATCCACCAGGGCTTGGCCGACTTCCTTGCCGAAACCGGTGACCACGTTGACCACGCCCTTCGGAAAGCCGGCCTGTTCGACCAGCTTGACGAATTCCAGGGTCGAGGCGGATGTGAACTCGCTGGGCTTGAGAATCACCGTGTTGCCGGCCGCAAGCGCCGGCGCCAGTTTCCACGCGGCCAGCATCAGCGGCGAATTCCAGGGGATGATGCAGACGACGACGCCCAGGGGCTCGTGCCGGGTGAAGTTGAAGGTTTCCGGCTTGTCGACGGGGATGACCTCGCCCTCGATCTTGTCGGCCAGGCCGCCGAAGTAATAGTACCACTGCGGCGTATACTTGAGCTGCATGCCCATCTCGGCGAGCAGCTTGCCGTTGTCCTGGACCTCGATCTCGGCCAGGCGCTCGGCATTCTCGGCCACAAGATCACCGAGCTTGCGCAGCAGGTGGCCGCGCTGGGTGGCGGTCATGCCGCGCCATTCGGGCGACTGGAAAGCGGCCTTGGCGGCGGAAACCGCGCGGTCCGCATCATCGGCATTGCCGCGCGGGAACAGCGCCCACGGCACGCCGGTATAGGGATTGTAGGATTCAAACCACTCGCCCGAGGCGGGATCGACGCTCTCGCCGGCGATGTACATCTGGAATTTTTCGAGGTTCTGCGACGCCATTTCTTCCTCCCGATGACGAAATCATGCCTGATCGGCTTGGCGGTCAGCTTACTCCGTTCGGCCCCATCAGGGCTAGGCGGAAGCGGTCCTTCAGATACCCCCCATCCCGCGCCGGGGTGGCGAAGTCCAACGGCTCGGCCCGCACCTTGATGACGCGGACGATGGGGCCTTCCGCTTCCTTCAACGCCGCGATCGCCAGCTCCAATTCGCCAACATCACGGACGGTCGCTGCGTCCTGGACACCGAGCCCCCGGGCGGCGGCGGCGATGTCGGCGCCATGGGCTGTGTGGGTCGCCTGCATGCCGGTTTCGCCGTAGCGTTCGTTGTCGAAGACGGCGATGGCGAAATTGCGCGTCCGGGCCACCGCCACCGTGGCGAAACTGCCGAGCCCCATCAGCATGTCCCCATCGCCGAGGGCCACCAGAACTCGCCGGTCGGGCCGCGCCAGCGCCAGGCCGAGCCCGGCGGCGGCGGCACCACCGAGTGCATTCCAGAAGGGAAAGATGTGAGGGCCGTCGCCCGCGGCGGTGAAATCCCAGGTCGCGGCCCCGGGACCGGTGACGATCAGCAGGGTGGGGTCGTTAAGCCGCGCCGCCACGTCCCGGCGGTGCAGCGGGTAGCTTTCGGCGCGGCCTTGCTGCGCCACCTCAACTGACGCCGGCATCGCCCAGCAGGGCGAGGCGGAAGCGGTTCTTCAGGTAAACCCCGTCCTTGGCCGGCAGCACGAATTCCAGCGGTTCCGCCTGCACCTTGATGACCATGAAGACGGGTCCCTCGGCCTCGCGGATGGTCGGCAAAGCGGCTTCCAGTTCCGCTTCGTCCTTGACGATGCCGGTGGTGGCGATGCCGAGGGCGGCTGCCGTCGCCGCCAGGTCGGCCACCTGCGCGGTCGCCGTCGCCTGCATGCCGGTTTCGCCGTAGCGTTCATTGTCGAAGATGCAGATGGCCAGGTTGCGGGGTGCCTTGACGGCGACGGTGGCCAAAGAGCCTACGCCCATCAGTGCCTCGCCGTCGCCGGTCGCTACCAGCACGCGTTTTGTCGGCTGCGCCAGGGCCAGGCCCAGCCCCATCGGAATGGCGCCGCCCATGGCGCCCCAGAGCTGAAAGAGATGGGGGCCGTCGCCGGCGGCGGTGAAGTCCCAGTTGGTGGAGCCAAGACCGGTGACGATCAAGGTATCGCCGGAGGTGTCGTTGAGGCGCTTGGCGACCTCGCGGCGGTGCAGCGGGTAGGCCTCGGCGCGTTCGGTGCTCATGTCCCCCTCCCCTACTTGCCGAAGGTCTTCACGGGCACCAGGCGCTGGTGCAACAGCAACGCACCGGCCTGTTGGCCAGTGAAGGCGCGGTGCAGGATGGCGGCCGATTGCGGGCCGACGTCGGCCGGGTCCTCGACCTCTTCGCACAGCACGCCGGCGGTTTCCAACGCAACCCGGGTGGTCTGGCCCATGGGCACCTGCCAGGGATTGAACTCGTGCCATTGCCCCCGCATGGTGACGAAAGCGGCGAAGGGGAAGCGGCAGGTCTGGATCAGCGACAACATGTTGATGCAGTTGCCGACGCCTGACGACTGCATCAGCAGCACCGCCTTGTCGCCGCCCAGCCAGGCACCGGCGGCCAGCGCCACGCCCTCTTCCTCGGTGGTCAGCGGTACCGCGGCGATGTCGTTGTCGGCGAGGCAGGTCTCGATCAGCCACTTGTGACCGGCGTCCGGCACATAGGCGACCTGGCGAACGCCCTCCGCCTTGATGGCGGCGTAGATGTCCTTGGCCCATTCCATGGTCAGTCAGTCCTCCCCCCTTGATCGGCGGTCGAACTACATCACAGCCAGCCAAGGTCGACAATTGCAAATGCGCCAATCATGGGACGCCTGCATGGCGATATTCATGCCGTGGATGCGGCTCAGCCTTCCTGCAGGCTGGGGCCGGCGGCCTTTGGCAACTCCCAGCCAGACCGCCAGCGCCGCCACAGCGTCCACGCCCCATAGGCAATGACGATGCAGGCGATGGTCGGGCGCGGCACGCCGCCCATCAGGAACAACGGCACCGAAACCGAGAAGCAGGCCAGCGGCATGTAGAACAGAGTCCACTTTCTGGTCGCGCGCTGGTCCTGGAACACCGGGAACGCTGCCGAGAAAAAAGCAACAATGAGGAAGAACATGGCCCACGGGCGGGTAAAGAACGGCGTCAGGTCGGTGGTGATGGCCATGGCGCGGGCCAGGTTCAGCTCGGCGATGTTGCCGAGCACGACGCCCAGGATCATCGGCGCCAGCGGGAAGCCGAAGTGGCGCATGGTCAACCCCAGGATGCCGAACCACAGCAGCGTCCAGACGTCCAACAGCACATTGTTGATGGCGAACACGCCGATGGCGCAGAACCCGAGGATGATGCTGGCCAGCACGTAGATGCGGACCTTGGTGACCAGAACGAAGACCCTGAGCATCACCGATTGCATGCCCAGCATCATGAAGTTGGCGACGAAGAAGGCGATGAAGATGGAATAGGCGAGCACCGGCTCCTCGGCGATGAAGGTCGGCGACGGGATGACGTCGTGGATCAGCAGTGCGCCCAGCATCACCGCCGTGGTCACGTCACCAGGGATGCCGAGCGCCATCAGCACGATCAGAGCACCACCCTCGACGGCGTTGTTGGAACTCTCGGGCGCGATGATGCCATCGGGAATGCCGGTGCCGAACTTCTCGGGGTGCTTTGAGGCCTTCTTGGCCTGGTCATAGGCCAGGATGTTGGCGACCGAACCGCCGGCTCCCGGCAGGATGCCGGTGAAGACCCCGATCAGCGACGAGCGGACGACGATGGTCCAGCGCTTGGCGATTTCGCCGATGGCTTTCATATGTTCGATTCGGACCTTGGCCTGCGTCCGTTCGGCCAGTGAGCGGCGGGCGTTGTTCGGGTCGCGCACGTCGGTCAGCAACTGGCTGAAGGCGAAAAGGCCGATCAGCACGGCAATGAAGTCGAAGCCCTGAAGCAGCGCCTCGGTACCGAAGTCGAAGCGCGCCATGCCGACCGCCTCGTCCTCGCCGACGGTGCGCACCAAGAGTCCAAGGGCGCCGGCGATCAGGCCCTTGACTAAGTGCTTGCCGGCCAGGCTGGCGGTGATGGTGAGCGCGAACATCACCAGCATGAAGTAGTCCCAGGGCTGGAACTCGAGCCCGATGCGGGCCAACTGCGGCGCCAGGGTGACCAGCAGGATGGCGGAAATGGTGCCGCCGGCAAACGATGACCAGACACCGATACCGAGCGCCAGGCCCGGTCGGCCCTGCTTGGCCATGGGGTGGCCGTCGAAGGTGGTGGCGACCGAACTGGGGGTGCCGGGGATACCGGTCAGGATGCCCGCCATGAGACCGCCCGAAAGGCCGCCGACCAGCACGCTGACCATGGTCGCCAGGCCTTGCGTTGCGGGCATGCCGAAGGTGAACGGCAGCGTCAAAACCACCGCCATGGCGATGGTGAAACCCGGGATGGCGCCCGCCATCAGGCCCGCGGCAACCCCGATCAACATCAGGGCCAGGGTTTTCATATGCAGGATTTCGCCGAACGCGAGGCCAATATTCTCGATGATCATGGACTTGGCTCGCCTTCGTTCAGAAGTTGTCGAACAATTCGCCGGACGGCAACAACACGCCGAGCCCGTAGGTGAATAGCGACCACATACCGCCAACGGCGACCACCGCAATCACCAGATGCAGCATCGGCTTCTTGCCGTCCCACCCACCAAGCACGGTGCACAGCAGGAACACGAACGATATGCCGGCGACCAGCATGCCGACATAAGGCATCACGGCGAGGTAACCGAAGAACAACACGAAACAGAAAATCGGGTTCCGCCAATGCTGGAACCAGCCGCCAAGGCCACCCCCCGCCGGGGCCGACGGCGATGACGGGTCCGCGTCCACATCCTGGGACGCATCCTGGCGCAGCGACTGCACGAGGTAGATGGCGCTCAGAAACGCCAACAGCACGATGATGATGCGCGGCCATGTGGAGGGCATCAGCACGCCGTAGTCAGGCTCGCGAATTTCAAGGCTGGCCCAGTACATGACGCCACAGAACATCAACAGGACGATGGCGATGACGGCGTCGCGGCTAAGGCGGGTCATATCAAATCTCAAAACGAAAATTGGATTTCTCAACGAACTTACGGAACGGCCCGGGCCTATTCAATGGCCCGGGCCTATTCCTCAACACTATCGATCGATCTTACGGCTTGTACATGCCGATCTTGATGGCGACCTTCTTGTGCGCATCGAAGGTCTCGTCGGCCCACTTGCGGTACTCATCGGGTCCGACCCAGGCCACTTCCGTGCCCTTGGCGTCCATCTGCTTCATCAGGTCCGGATTCTCGGCGGCCTTTTTGAAGATGCCGGCCCAATGGTCGATCATGTCACGCGGCGTGCCCTTGGGGGCGACGATGCCACGCTTGATGGCGTACTCCATGTTGACGCCCAGTTCCTTCAGCGTCGGCAGGTTGGGCAGATGCTTGGAGCGCGCATTGGCGGCGATGGCGAAGCCCTTGAGCTCACCCGTCTCCAGGTACTTGCGCCCCGAGGCGACGTTGAGGCCGCCCATGGTGATGGCGCCCGACAACAGTGCCGTCATGCGCTGGCGGGTGCCGTCATAGGGCACGAACTTCAACTTGATGCCGGTGGTCTCTTCCAGCAGCAACCAGACGAACTGGCTGGTCGAGCCGAAGGTGGCGCCGGTCTTGACGGTGCCAGGGTTGGCCTTGGCGGCGGCCAGGAAGCCTTTCAGGTCATTGAACGGCGCTCCTTTCGAGGCACCGATGATGTCCGGCGTCGAAGTCAGCAAGGATACGGTGTCGAAGGCCTCGAACGAGAACTTGACGCGGCCGTTGAGGAAGCTGGTCATGGCCGACTGGTGGATGGCGAACAGGGTGCAGCCGTCGGCCTTGGCCTTCTTGGCTTCCTTGGCACCCTTGTTGCCGCCCTGGCCGGGAATGGTCACGACCTTGATTTTCGGCGACACGTCGAGGTTCTGGATGGTCTTCTCGAAGATGGAGAACAGCACGTGGGTGCCGCCACCGGCCTTCCACGGCACGATCAGCTTGGCGGTTTCGCACTTGAACTTGGGCGCGGCCTCGGCCGGAGCCGGGGCGCTGACGGTAAAGGCTCCGACGACGGCGATGGCCGCGGCGGTTGCCAGAAGTCGTTTGGTCATTTCGTTCCTCCCATTGACGCGAACACCCCCGCTTATCGGGGGCCTTTGGTACTTCCCGCGGACCGCCTTCGGTGACCTCACATACGATTGAATTCACACCTGTATTTACACCGAAATCGATCCGATCGCTTGATCGTGAGAGACTAACGCGGCGCTTTGTTGTATACAACATACCACGCACGAAGTTGTGATCACGCGGCCCGCCGCATCGCCAAACTGATTACCGGCGACGACGCGGGCCTCAGTCTTGAAGGTACTGATAAATATGAGGAATTTCGAACTGCCTGGCCGTTCGCCGGCGCACGCCCTGGGCGGCATGGTAGCGACGTCACATACTCTTTCGACACTGGCCGGCATTGAGGTGCTGCGCGCGGGAGGCAACGCCATGGATGCCGCCATCGCCGCCTGCGCCGTGCAGTGCGTGGTGGAACCGGAATCGACCGGCATCGGCGGCGACTGCTTCTGCATGTACTCGCCCAAGGGTTCGGCCGACCTGGTGGCCTTCAACGGTTCCGGCAAGGCGCCGGCAGCCGCCACCGTCGACTGGTACCAGGAAAACGGCATCACCAGCATCGAACAGCAGAGCCCCCATTCGGTCACCGTGCCGGGAGCCATCGATGCCTGGTCGCAGCTTCACCGCGATCACGGCCGGCTCGACCTGGAACGCATCCTGGCGCCGGCCATCGCCTATGCCCGAGATGGCTATCCCGTGGCATCCCGCGTCAGTTACGATTTCCATCTGCAGACCAAGATGCTGTCGCAGGACGAGGGCGCGCGCAGCGTCTTCATGCCGAACGGCAAGACGCCCGGCGTCGGCGAAATGCATTACCAGCCGGCCCTGGCGGCAACGATGGAAAAGATCGCCAAGGGCGGCAGCGACGCCTTCTACACGGGCGAAGTGGCCGAGGACATGGTGGCACTGCTGCAATCGAAGGGCGGTCTCCACACCATGGACGATTTCGCCGCCTATCAGGGTGATTACGTGACGCCGATTTCCACCGAGTTCCGCGGCCACCGTGTCCACGAATGTCCGCCCAACGGCCAGGGCGTGATCGCGCTGCTGCTGCTCAACATCATGTCGGGTTTCGAGACCGATGGTATCGACCCGGTCGGCATCGAACGCCTGCACCTGGAGATCGAGGCCGGGCGCCTGGCCTACCAGGACCGCAACGCCTTCGTCGCCGACCCGACACAGGCGGACGTGCCGGTGGACTGGCTGCTGTCCGACGCCCACGCGGACGAACTGCGCGCCGCCATCGACCCGGCGCGGGCCATGACGGACCTGCCGCCCTCGTCCATGCCGGTGCATCCGAGCACGGTTTACATCTCGGTGGTCGACGAGGACCGCAACGCCTGCAGCTTCATCAACACGCTGTTCCACAATTTTGGCAGCGTGCAGCTGGCGCCGAAAGCCGGCGTCATGCTGCACAACCGCGGCCAGGGCTTCGTCATCGATCCGGACCATCCGAACTGCATCGCGCCCGGCAAGCGGCCCATGCACACCATCATCCCCGGCATGATCACCAAGGGCGACAAGGCGGTGATGCCGTTCGGCGTCATGGGCGGGCATTACCAGTCCTTCGGTCACATGCAGATGCTGAGCAAGTACTTCGATTTCGGCATGGACATTCAGGAGTGCCAGGACGCCCCCCGCGTGTTCCCGCTGCTCTCTAGCGGCGAGGTCCAGGTCGAGGGCACCATCGGCGAGGACGTGGTCGCCGGCCTGCGCGCCCTCGGCCACAACCCGGTCCGGCCCGAGAAACCCTTGGGCGGCAGCGAGGCCATCTGGATCGACTGGGAAACCGGCATCCTCACCGGCGGCTCGGAACCCCGGAAAGACGGCTGCGCGATCGGGTATTGATTCCGGCTGGCAGGTCGGCGTCTAGACCGCGCCTTCCTCCTTCAGCATGCGGACGGACCTGCGCATGGCCTCCGCCGTCTCCGCCACATCGTCGTCGGTGTGGACGGACGACATGATGGCACCCGGCTTTGACGAAACATCGACGCCGTTCAGCATCAGCGCCAGGCGCAGCTTGGCGCGGGCCGGGTGGCGGTCGGTAGCTAGGAAGGCGTCGGCCGGGTGGGCAAACTGGTCGAAGGCCTGGGGGTCGATATTGATGCCATCCGGGTTCATGAATATATACGTCGTCGAGGTCAGGCCGTAGGCCGCCCACGGCATGTCCTCGGCGGCGAAGACCGCGTTCCATGCATCGCGCAGCTTGGCGCCCATTTCGGCGGCGCGCTCGGTCACGTCTTCCTCGGCGATGGCCGTCAGCATGGCCTTGCCGGCGGCGGCGGCGAGCGGGTTTGCGTTGTAGGTGCCGTGATGGGAAATCTTCTGAAAGCCGCGTGCCTCGGCGACGTCGTAGTCCAACAATTCCATGATGTCGCGCCGGCCGACGACGGCGCCGCCCGGCAGGCCGCCGGCGAGAATCTTGGCGAGGCCGGTGATGTCCGGGAAGATGCCCCAGGCCGCCTGCAGGCCGCCCGGCGACATGCGGAACCCGGTCACCACCTCGTCGAAGATCAGCACGATGCCGCGGTCCTGGGTCACCTGGCGCACCATCTTGGCGAAGTCCCGGCCCAACGGCACCTGGCCGGAACTGGCTCCGGTCGGCTCCATGATCACGGCGGCGATATCGTCGCGGCTCTCCAGCATCTCCTTGACCGCATCGGCGTCGTGCGGGTCGGCGACGATGACGTTCTCGACGATGCCTTTCAACACGCCCGGCACGTCTTCGGCATCGGGCGTGTACTTTGAGCCGAACGCCACGTGGTCCTGCCAACCGTGGAAATGGTTTTCGAACCGCACCAGCTTTGTCTTGCCCGTGAAGGCGCGGGCGAGGCGGATGGCCAGCAGGTTGGCTTCGGTCCCCGACGACGTGAAGCGTACCCGCTCGGCCGAATGGATCAGCAACTGCACGAGCTGCGCCCAATCGAGCTCCAACTCGTGGCAGGCCGCCGGGTGGGTGCCGCGGGCAATCTGCTTATTCACAGCTGCAACTAAGGTCGGATGCGTGTGGCCCATCAAGAGTGCGCCGTGGCCGCCGTAGTAGTCGATGTACTCATTTCCGTCGACGTCCCACTTGCGTGCCCCTTCGGCCCGGTCGACATAGATTGGATGCGGCTTCATGCGCCGCGAGTCGTGCACCAGGCCGCCCGGGAACTTGTCCTGGGCGTCGCGGAACAGGCTTGCCGACTTACGCGTGCGCTCCGTGTAGGCGGCGATGATGGGGGAATTGGAAAGGTGGGTGTCGGGCATGGCGTCTCTTCCGTAGGGTGGCCAAGCTTGGCCCAGGCCAGCGCCCGCGGCAAGTCTGCTTAGTGTACCAGAATCACCGGCATCTCGGCGGCCTCGATAATGTGCTGGGTCACACCGCCCATGATCAACTCGCGGCGGCGGCTGTGGCCATACCCGCCCATCAGCAACACATCCGCGTCGGCATCGCGGGCCGTCGCCAACAAGGTCTGGCCGACCTCCGTTCCCTTGGCGTCCAACTCCCGCGCCGTCGCGTTGATGCCGTGCCAACCCAGATGCTCGATCAGGGCGTCCGGGCCGAGGCCGGCCGGACTTCCGGCAGCGGCGGAAAGCACCGTCACGGACTTTGCCTGAGTGAGGAGAGACAACGCCGAGGTCACGGCGCGCGCCGCCTCGGCGCTTCCGTTCCAGGCCACGGCGACGGATGTCCCGATGGTCGTCGCCGGCAGCGGCGGGCACATCAGGACCATCTTGCCGGTTTCCAGCAACGCCGCCTCCAGCGTGTTGTGGCCGATCTGGTTTTCCCGGTCCGGCTGCGCCACGGCGATAAGGTCCGCAAGCCGACCGCGCACGGCGACAACGGAGGACATCTTTCCCGTCTCTTCGCGCCAGGAGACCGAAAGCTTTCCGTCGGGCCCAGGCGGGTGATCGACGTTGGCCAGGTCGTGCTCGCGGCAATAGGTGTCGAAGAGCTCGTGCAGCTTGTCCTCTTCTTCCTGGGCGGCGGCGGCGGCGGATTCGACGATGGTTTCCCGCAAACCCGGCAACATCAGCGAGCCGTAGGGCATCAGATCCTCGGGCCGGGCGCGGCAATGGACAATGTCCAGGTGAGCCGCGAAAGGCCGGCCCAGAGCGACGGCATGATCAAGCACGCCGTCGCCCTTGCCGTCGCCGCGAACCGGCACGAGGATCGTGCGAATGGTCATGTCGCCCTCCGGTGGACAGTCGAAATCGCCGATCCCGTGATCAGAACAGACCTTCGATCTCGCCCTTCTTATTCAGGTAGATGTTGTTCGCCGCCGGCACACTTGGCAAGCCCGGCATGGTCATGATTTCGCCGGTCACCACGACCACGAACTCGGCGCCCGCCGATAGGCGCAATTCACGCACCGGAACGATATGCCCCGTCGGCGCCCCCTTCAGGTCCGGATCGGTGGAGAAGCTGTATTGCGTTTTCGCCATGCAGACCGGGAACTTGCCGTAGCCGCCGGCTTCCAGGTCGGCGAACTGGCGCGCCACCTTGGCGTCGACGGCGATGTCCTTGGCGCCGTAAATTTTCTGCGCGACGGTGCGCACCTTCTGCTCCAGCGACATGCTGTCCGGATAGAGCGGCTTGAACTTGGCCTTGCCCGAGTCCGCCAGCTTGACGACTTCGCGAGCCAGCTCCTCGGTGCCCTTCGATCCATGGGCCCAGTGCGTACACACGATGGCCTTCACTCCGGCCTTCTTGGCGGCCTCTTGGATCACCTTCATTTCCTTCTTGGTGTCAGTGATGAAGGCGTTGATGGCGACCACCGGCGGCACGCCGAAGCCCTTCACGTTCTTGATGTGGCGGACCAGGTTGGCGCAGCCCTTCTTGACCGCGGCGACGTTTTCCTTACCCAGGTTCGCGCGGGCGACGCCGCCGTGCATTTTCAATGCGCGCACAGTGGCGACGATGACGGTGGCGGCCGGCTTCAGGCCGGCCTTGCGACATTTGATGTCATAGAACTTCTCGGCCCCCAGATCGGCGCCGAAGCCGGCCTCGGTAACCACGTAGTCGGCAAGCTTCAGCGCCGTCTTGGTGGCCATCACGGAATTGCAGCCGTGCGCGATGTTGGCGAACGGGCCGCCATGGATGAAGGCCGGGTTGTTCTCCAGTGTCTGCACCAGGTTGGGCATCAGCGCGTCCTTCAACAGCACCGCCATGGGTCCCGAGGCCTTCAACTGCTTGGCCGTGACCGGCTTGCGCTCGCGGGTGAAGCCGACGACGATGTTGCCGATGCGCTTGGTCAGATCGTCGAGATCAGTCGCCAGGCAGAAGATGGCCATGATTTCCGACGCCACGGTGATATCGAAGCCGTCCTCGCGCGGATAGCCGTTGCCGATGGCGCCCGTGGCGCAAACGACCTGGCGTAGCGCCCGATCGTTCATGTCGACGACGCGCTTCCAAGCGATGCGCCGGACGTCGATCTTCAGCTTGTTGCCCCAGTAGATATGGTTGTCCAGCAGCGCCGACAGCAGGTTGTGGGCGATGCCGATGGCATGGAAGTCACCGGTGAAGTGGAGGTTGATGTCCTCCATGGGCACGACCTGGGCATAGCCGCCGCCGGCGGCGCCGCCCTTCATGCCGAAGCAGGGCCCGAGCGACGGCTCGCGCAGACAAACCACGGCGTCCTTGCCGATCCGGTTGAGGCCGTCGTTGAGGCCGACCGAAGTCGTGGTCTTGCCTTCGCCGGCCGGCGTCGGCGTGATCGCCGTGACCAGGATCAGCTTGCCGTCGCGCTTGCGCGAAAGCCCCTTGATGAAATCGTAGGAAATCTTGGCCTTGTTGGGGCCGTACTGCAGCAGGGCATCGGTCGGGATGCCGACCCGTTCGCCGATCTCGGCAATGGGTTTCATTTTGGCTTCGCGGGCGATTTCGATATCGGACTTCGGCATGGTATTCCCCTAACGCGTCATGTGATGTGGTTGCTGGCGGCTGGCGTATCTACGCCCAGTGGCAGGCTAACCCCACCCACCGGGACCGCATGGGCCTATGCGCCCGGTTATTCTCCCAGAACGACACCGGCGGCGAGGCCGGAGGATTGGATGTAGTCGGAGGCGGCGATCTTCTTCTCGTCCGGCGGGCGCACGCGCTTCACCAGAATGCCGCCGGTTCCGCAGGCGACCGTGAAACCATCGTCGCCGACCGCCACCACTTCGCCGGGGGCGCCGCTTGCATCCGCCAACTTGGCGGAATCGAAGATCTTCACCTCGGCGCCGTCACGCATGGTCCAGGCACCGGGCTGTGGATTGGTGCCGCGGATCAGGTTGTAGACCTCGTCCATGGGCTTCGACCAGTCGATACGGGCGTCCGCCTTCTTGCACCAGCTTTCATAAGTGGCCTGACTTTCGTCCTGTTCGATGCGCGGCGGATCGCCGGCCCGCACCAGATCGATTGCCTCCAGAACGGCTTCGATGCCGAGCGGGAATACCTTCTCGAAGTAGATAGTTCCCAGCGTATCGTCGGGGCCGACGTCGACCTCCTTCTGCAAAAGGATCTCGCCCTCGTCCAGGCCGTCGTCCGGCCAGAAGATGGACAAGCCGGTCTTCGTCGCGCCCCAAATGATCGGCCAGTTAATGGAACTGGGGCCCCGGTGCTTGGGCAGCAGCGACGGGTGGAAGCAGATGGAGCCGTGCTTGGGCACGTCGCGCGCTTCCTCGGGCACGAAGATGATCATGAAGCACATGACCATGAGATCGGCGTCGAGTGCGCGCATCTCGTCCAACACCGCGGCGTCCTTGTAGTTCGGCGGCTGCACCAGATTGAGGCCGTGCTCCAGCGCCGCCTCCTTCATCGGGTCGACCGGCCGGCCTTCCTTGTCGGGCGCCGTATAGACGGCGACGACCTCGTCGGTGCCCTTCTCCAGGATCGCGTCCAGGCAGGCCTTGCCGAACGCCTGCTGGCCGTTGACGATGATGCGCATGTTGGTTTCCTCGCTTCCCTGATCCGGCGCGGCCTAGACCGCGCCCTCGTCGCGGGCAGCGGCGATATCGTCGGCCGTCAGCCCGAGAATTTCCGTCAACACCTCTTCCGTGTGCTCTCCCAGAAGCGGCGATCGCACGACCTCGGATGGCGACGCCGAAAGCTTCACTGGGTTGCCGACGGTCAGGTATTTGCCGCGCTCAGGATGGTCGACCTCGACGATGGTGCCGGTATCGCGAAGGCTCGGCTCCTCGGCCAGTTCCTTCATGGACAGGATCGGGCCGACGGGAATGTTCAACGGATTGCAAATTTCCATGACTTCGAACTTGTCCTTGGTCATGGTCCAAGCCTCGATCGTCGCGAAGATCTCGTTCAGCCGCGGCAGGCGGGCACCCGGGGTGGCGTAGTCCGAGTCTTCCTTCCACTCGGGCTTGCCGATGACGTCGCAGACGTTTTTCCACGCCGCCGCCTGGGTGATGAAATAGGTATAGGCGTCGGGGTCCTGTTCCCAGCCCTTGCACTTGAGGATGCGCCCCGGCTGGCCGCCGCCTGAATCGTTGCCGGCACGTGGCGTGGCGTCGCCGAAGGGGATGTCCTCGCCGAACTGCGAATACTCGGTCAGCGGCCCGTGGGCCAGGCGCTGCTGGTCGCGCAGCTTGACCCGGCAAAGGTTGAGCACGCCGTCCTGCATGGCGCACTCCACCCGTTGACCAAGTCCGGTCTGCTCTCGGTGATAAAGCGCGGTGACGATACCGAAGGCGAGGTGCAGGCCGGTCCCGGAATCACCGATCTGCGCACCGGTAACCATCGGCACCTCGCCCAGCATGCCGGTCGTCGAGGCCGAGCCGCCGGCGCACTGGGCGACGTTCTCGTAGACCTTGCAGTCGGCATAAGGCCCGTGCCCGAAGCCCTTGACCGAGGCGTAGATCATGCGCGGGTTGATCTCCTGGATCTTCTCCCACGAAAAACCCATGCGGTCGATGGCGCCGGGGGCGAAGTTCTCGACCATGACGTCGCAGGATTTGATCAGGTCGGCAAACAGCTTGTTGCCGGTCTCGCTCTTCGGATTCAACGTGATCGAACGCTTGTTGTGGTTCAGCATGGTGAAATAGAGGCTGTCCACATCCGGGATATCCTGCAGTTGGCCGCGCGTGGCGTCGCCGACGCCGGGCCGCTCGACCTTGATGACATCGGCGCCGAACCAGGCCAGCAGCTGCGTGCAGGTGGGCCCGGATTGCACGTGGGTCATGTCGAGGATGCGGACCCCTTCCAGTGCCTTGGTCATTTCTTCTTTTCTCCTGGTTCGAACCGATGACGCGCCGGCGGCCGGCGACGTTTCTGTTGATGTTGCCCGATCATTTCTTGGAAACGACGCTCTGCGGATTGAGATTGCCGATGCGACCGCTTTCCGTCCCGGCCTCGGGGTCGATCACCGCATTGATAAGCGCCGGCTTGCCTGAGTCCATGGCTTCGTTGACAGCCTGGCGCAGGTCGTCCGGCGAGGTCACGTGGTAGCCGGCGCCGCCGAATGCTTCCATCATCTTGTCGTAGCGTGCGTCCTCGACGAAGACCGTCGTCGCCACGTCATCGCCACCGGACGGATTGACGTCGGTGCCGCGATAGATGCCGCTGTTATTAAAGATCACGATGCAGATCGGCAGGTTGTAGCGGCAGATCGTCTCCACCTCCATACCGGAAAATCCGAACGCACTGTCGCCCTCGACCGCCAGCACGGACAGCCCCGTTTCCACGGCGGCCCCGATGGCTTGGCCCATGCCGATGCCCATGACGCCCCAGGTGCCCACGTCCAGCCGTTTGCGCGGCTGGTACATATCGATGACGCCGCGGGCGAAATCCAGCGTGTTGGCGCCCTCGTTGACCAGGATCGCATCCGGTCGCTCGGCGATGACCGTCCTCAGCACCCCTAGGGCACCGTGGAAGTCCATGGGAACGTTGTTGTTCTGCAGCCGCGGCCCCATGCGCTCGATGTTGGTCTGCTTCTTGGTACTGACCGCCTCGACCCACGCGGCCGGCGGCGGCGCCCAATCACCGCCCATGCCGTCAAGCAGGGCCTGGACACAGGAGCCGATATCACCGACCAGGGGAGCGGCGATCTCCACGTTGGAGTCCATCTCTTTGGGCTCGATATCGATCTGGATGAACTTCTTGGGCGCACTCCCCCACGACTTGCCCTTGCCGTGCGACAGCAACCAGTTGAGACGGGCACCGATCAACATGACCACGTCCGATTCCTTGAGCACCAGCGACCGCGCCGGCCCCGCGGACTGCGGATGCGTGTCCGGCAGCAGTCCCTTGGCCATGCTCATGGGCAGGTAGGGAATGCCGCTCTTCTCGACCAATTCCTTGATCGCGTCGTCGGCCTGCGCGTAGGCGGCGCCCTTGCCGAGGATGATCAGCGGGCGCTCGGCGCCCTTCAGCACGTCGAGTGCCCGCGCCACGGCGTCGGGCGCCGGCAATTGGCGCGGTGCCGCATCGATGACCTTGACCAGCGACTTGGCACCCGCGGCGGCATCCATGGTCTGGCCCAGGAGTTGCGCCGGCAGGTCGAGATAGACCCCGCCGGGACGGCCGGAAACGGCGGCGCGAATGGCGCGCGCGATGCCGATGCCGATGTCCTCAGCATGCAGAATGCGGAACGCCGCCTTGCAGAGCGGCTTGGCGATGGCCAGTTGGTCCATCTCCTCATAGTCGCCTTGCATCAGATCGACGACCTCGCGCTCGGACGAGCCCGATATCAGGATCATCGGGTAGCAATTGGTGGTGGCGTGGGCCAACGCCGTCAGCCCGTTCAGGAACCCGGGCGCCGACACTGTCAAGCAGATGCCGGGCTTCTTGGTCAGGAAGCCGGCGATCGCCGCCGCATACCCGGCGTGCTGTTCGTGGCGGAATGAGAGCACGCGCAGGCCCTCGGCCTGCATCATGCGGCCGAGGTCCGTAATCGGGATACCGGGCACGTTGTAGATGTTTTTGATGTCGTTCAGCTTGAGCGCGTCGATGATGAGATGAAAGCCATCCGTTAGCGCCTCGGGGTCGCCATTCGTCAACGAGGTAGCGGTTGCCGTAGCGGCCATGGTGAGTCTCCCTTCAACACTCATGTCGACATCCGGCCTTTTCCGGGGCGGGCGTCTTCAACACTGCGTCAATCCAGATAGTCCACGTGCTCTTGAACGTGGGCGGCGAGGTTCAGCGTGTGCTCGCGCACCAGCCGCTCCGCCAGTTCGGTGTCGCGCTTCTCCAGCGCCTCGATGATGTGCATGTGGTCGATGATCGACCGATGCGCCCGGTCCTTCTCGCCGATGGTGCGGGAGCGGATGCCGCGCATGTGGATAAACAGATGATCCGCCGTGCCGCGCAGCAGCTTGCAGCCGCTGAGGTCCAAGATGGCCTGGTGGAAGGCGATATTCTGTTCGGAATATTCGTCCATGCTGGCGGTCACCGCGCCGTCCTCGAATTTCGTGAACATGCGGCGCAGGTCGGCGATTTCATCGTCGGATGCATTCTGCGTGATGAGCCGGGCGGCCATGCTTTCCAGCGCTGCCCAGACGGTGATCATTTCCAGCACGTCTTCCTTGGACTTGCGGACGATGAAGACGCCGCGCCGCGGAATGATGGTGACCAACCCTTCCTGCTCCAGCCGCGCCAGTGCCTCGCGCACCGGTGTGCGGCTGATCTCCAGCTGCTCGGACAGGCGGCGCTCGTCGAGTTTCAACTCCGCATCTTCGGCGTAGATGTTCATCGACGTGATCGCCTGGCGCAGCGAATCATAGATCTTGTCCTTGAGGCTGAAGTTGGCCTCAATCGGAGCAATGACGAGTTCAGGCGGGCTCATGGATGAAAACCCTGTCCGCTGGGCGCCATCGGGGGCGCGTTGATGTGGCCGAGAACTCCCCGGGATTTATGGCACCCGCCGGTTCTGAAAGCCGCGCGTGGTTCCTGGTATACGTTAGCCCAGGTGCCACCGCACGACAACCAAAAGCATGCGGAAATATGGGCCTTTGGCGATGCCGCCGCGTCGTCAGGTTTCCGCCGCGGCACCACCCTTGATCTTGCGCCAAATCAGCCTAATCAACGGCAGGAAAATCAGGATGAGAGCGATAATCATGATCGGGCCGGAAATCGGCCGCGTGAAGAAGATAGAGAACTCGCCGTTGGAGATCAGTAGCGACTGCCTGAGTGCCGGCTCGGTCAGCGGTCCCAGTACAATCGACAGCACTGCCGGCGCCAGCGGGTAATCGAGCTTGCGCATCAGATAGGCGCCGACACCGAAGATCAGCATCAGCCAGACGTCGTGCATATCGAGCGTCGGCACGAACCCGCCGACCAGGCAGAGCACGAAGACGATGGGAGCGAGGATGGTGAACGGCATCTTCAACACCCACAGGAACAGCGGGATGAAGGCGATGTTGATCAACACGGCGAACAGGTTGGCGGCGTAGAGGCTGGCGATCAGGCCCCAGACGAATTCGGTTTCCTCGATGAACAGGCGGGGCCCCGGCACCAGGCCCCAGATGACCATGCCGCCGAGCAGGATGGCGGTGGTCGGCGAACCTGGAATGCCAAGGGTCAGCATCGGCAACATGGCACCGGTGGAGGCCGCGTTGTTGGCAGCCTCGGGCGCCACCACGCCGGCCACGTTGCCCTTGCCGAAGCTATCCGGATCCTTGGACGTGGTCTTTGCGACACCGTAGGCCATGAGAGCCCCAGGCGTCGCGCCCGCCGCCGGCAGCATGCCGACGAAGAAGCCCAAGAGCGAGCCCGTCAGCGCAATCTTCCACGTGCCCATCAATTCCTTCAGGTTGGCCATGATGCGGTCGACGCTGATCACGGCCTTCGACATCATCGTGTCGCCGCGGCTGATTTCGATGGTCCACATCATTTCGCCGATGCCGTAGACGCCGATGGCCAGCACCAGGAAGTTGATGCCGTGCATGAAGCCGATGACGTCGAAGAAGATCAGGCGCGGCTCGCCCGACATGATGTCGAGCCCGACGGCCGAAAAAACCATGCCGATACAGATGGAGAAGATGGTCTTCGGAATATCGTCGCTACCAAGGCCAACGAAGGTGGCGAACGCCAACACCATGAGCGCAAAGGTTTCCGGATCACCGAAGGCGAGCGCCACGTCGGCCAACGGCGGCGCGAAGGCGGTGAACAGCACGATCGAGATGGTGCCGCCGAAGAACGAAGCGACAGCGGCCGCCACCAGGGCCTTGTCGGCATTGCCCTGCAGCGCCAACGGGCGGCCGTCGAACGTCGTCGCCACCGCGGTCGAGGCGCCAGGGATGCCCAGCATGATGGAACTGATCGCACCACCATACATCGCCCCGTAGTAGAGGGCGGCGAGGAAGATGATGGCTCCCGTCGGCGGCACCAGGAATGTCATGGGTAGCAGAATGGCGACACCGTTGACGGACCCTAGCCCCGGCATCGCGCCAATGAACAAACCGACGGTGACGCCGCCGATGACCAGCGCCAGATTCAGCGGGTCGGCGACGATGGAGAAACCGCTCGCGAGAAGACTGAAAATTTCCATGGATCGATGCCGCGCCTAGAGGAAAATGTCGTAAAGAACGAGGTACATGGGTTCCAGGTATCCGGTCGGAAGAATTTTGTTCAGGGTGATATCGAAGAAAAAGAAGATGAACACTGGCGTGCCGGTCGCGAGAGCCGCCGTCAGCGGCCAGGAATGGCGGCCGAGAAACCGCACGTAATAGATCATGAACACCGCCGTCGCCAGATGCATGCCGATGACGTGCACCAGCGCGATCATCACGGTCACCGAGCCGCCGACCAGCAGAAGCATCTTCTTCGCGTAGTCGTCCATATAGGGCTCTTCCGACTGGGACGGCGGGCTGGTGCGCCGGGCCCAGTTGATGATGATCCAGATGGTGCAGATGAACATCACCGCGGAAAGCCAGAACGAGAACGCGCCGCCACCCGGCCCCTCATCGGGAAGCCAGCCGATGGGCAGTTCCGCGCTTTTCCACATGAAATAGACAGAAAGGGCCGCCATCACGATGGCCATGACAAGTTCAGCACGACGCATGGATGGCGGCCCCCAAAAGACTTCGGACTAATTCGCTACTCGAGAATGCGGGTCTTGATGCCCGCTCCTCGTCATTCGACGCCCTACTGGATGGCGCCCATCTTCAGCAGCATCTGGCGATGGATTTCACGTTCCTTCAGCCAGTAGTCCTTCAACGCCTGACCGGACAGGAAGGCACCGCGCAGGCTTTTCTTTTTCATGTACTTCTGCCAATCCGGCGAATCATAGACCTTCTTGAACAGGCCCTGATAGTAGCTCGCCGCTTCCTTCGACATGCCGGGCGCGCCGACAACGCTGCGCTGCATGAAGTAGACGAAGTCCTTGCCGATCTCGCGGAATGACGGCGCGTCGGGGAACATCTCCAGCCGTTCCGGCGTGAAGGCGGCCAGCGCCTTGGTCGTGCCGGCACGGTAGAAGCCATCCTGCTCGGACGGGTTGTTGACGGTCGAATCGGCGTGCTTGCCGGCCAACTGCTTGGCCACCTTTCCGCCACCCTTGTACGGCACGTACTTCATGCTCAGGCCATAGGCGGCATTCAGGAAATCGGTCAGCAGCTGGTCTTCCTGCAGCTTGCCGGTGCCGGCCATGATCCAGTTCTTGCCCTTGGCCTTGGCGGCCTTGACGAAGTCAGCAACGTTCTTGATGCCGGAATCCTTGTGGACCCACAGCAGGAAGCTGTCTTCGGCCATGCGCGCCACCGGCGTGAAGGTCGAGATGTCGACGCCCAGACCCGGCTGACGCATGGGCGTGGTGTAGAAGCTGTTGAGCGTCACCATAATGGTGTGATTGGGGTCGCTCTTCATCTTGCCCTTCAGGTGAACCAGGGCTTCCGCGCCCGAGCCGCCCGGCTTGTTGATCGGCGTCAGAGGCTTCGACGACCACTTGTTCTTGGCGATGACGGTCTGCATGAGCCGCGCCATTTTGTCGGCGCCGCCGCCCTTGCCGGCCATGATCACGAACTCGATCGGCTTCTTGGGCTTCCAGGCCGCCACAGCGCTTTTCGGCAGTGCCACGGCCCCCATCGCCAGACCCGAAACCAGGCCGAGGCTAAGGAGTTTCACACCGAATTTCCGCATTGTTTTCTCCCAACTGTCTTTATGGGCGCGCTGTCTAGAGCCGTCACGGCCCCTGAACAGGGCACGCACCGTTGATGGTTCTTCTCAATATTTGCGACAGAAACCGCCGCCTCCCTGGCTTCACCGCCTATTGGCATACCCCGCCGATGGACGTTGGCATCTGGTATACCAGGGGACTATAGCCGGGCATTCGAAAAAAATTCAACAGCTTTTAGGCAGGACTGTCCATCAATTTCATGTGCGCGCCACCGGACGGCGCCGACTCAATGCAGGGCGCCGGGCTCCGATGTGGCTACCCGGGGTGGCTCGGGCGCTTCGACACAGGCGCCAGCGTGGTGCAGCACCATGCGCCAGCGACGACCTTCGCGAACGAAGGCATTTGTGGCGCTTAAGGCACCTTCGCCCAAGCGTTCGAAACACGTGACGAAGGCGACATCGTCGATCGTCACCGCTTTCGCGCCATCAAATCGCATACCGCCGCTGGCCTGATGGTTCAAGATATCGGTCCAGCTGGCCATGATGGCCGCCCGTCCGGTGATCGGCGCGCCTCCCGGATGCACGCAGATCAGCGGGGCCTTGATCGCCCATACGGCATCCATAGCCATCACGTCGCATGAACTGAAGGCGCTGTAGAAGGCTTCATTGGCAAATAGTATCGCTTGATCTTCGGACATCGGACCGATCTCTCCAGTAATGAAGCAACCGCCACTTCCTGACGGCCGAATGCCCTGCTAGCATGACACAAGGAGCCCGACAATGGGTCCGCACTCGGGGATGAAAAGGGACAGCTGCGGTGAAGGTTTCGGACCTGGTCAGCATCGGTGACGGCGATGTTGTCACGCTGTCGCCAGAGGCGACGTTATTGGAAGCGGCACAGCTGATGGCCGCGCACAACTTCGGCGTCATTATCGTTGCCGACGGCGACCTGGTTGCCGGCATCCTCTCGGAGCGCGATGTGGTTCGCGCCATCGGGTTGCGCGGAGCATCGGAACTGGACGAAACGGTGGCGAGCGTGATGATACGGGACGTCGAGGCGTGCACCCCGGATGACCATCTGCAGGATGTCATGGCAGCGATGGCACGGGGGCGGTTCCGACACATGCCGGTACTAGCTCGGGGGCAACTGCGCGGTATCATCAGTGCGCGCGACATCCTGCGCTATCTTGAACGCACCGCAACGGACCAGCAGCGCGCCTTCTTCTTCTCCAAGATTGCCTGGACCTGACAACGAAAGGATCTCCCGATGCCGAAGTTCGATACCCTGATCCGTGGCGGCCGCGTGGTAACGGCCGTTGACGCGGTGGATTGCGACGTGGCGATCCGCGACGGCCGGGTGGCAGCCCTGGGCCATGATCTGGGCAACGCGACGCGGGAGATCGACGCCACCGGCCTGCTGGTGCTGCCGGGCGGCGTCGAGGGGCATTGCCATATCGAGCAGCAGTCTTCGATCGGCGGCGTGCAGGCGGCGGATGATTTTTTCACCGCGACCCGCTCAGCGGTGTTCGGCGGCACCACGACGGTGATCCCGTTCGCGGCCCAGCAGAAGGGCCAATCGTTGCGCCAAGTGGTCGAGGACTACCATGCCTGCGCCGGTCCGAAAGCCGTCATCGACTACGGCTATCACCTGATCATCTCGGACCCGACGGACCAGGTGCTGGGTCAGGAATTGCCGGCGCTGATCGAAGACGGCATGACGTCCTTCAAGGTCTACATGACCTATGACGCGCTGCAGTTGGATGACTACCAGATGCTGGAAGTGCTGTCGGTGGCGCGCACGCACCAGGCCTTCGTGATGATCCACGCCGAGAACCACGAGATGATCAAGTGGCTCAGCGCGCGGCTGCTGGACAAGGGCTATGGAGCGCCCAAGTACCACGCGGTCAGTCACGCCCGCATCGGCGAAGGCGAGGCGACGCATCGCGCCATCAAGTTGTCGGAGCTGATCGACGTGCCGGTGCTGATCGTCCACGTCTCGGCCGAGGAGGCCATGGACGAGATCAGGAAGGCACAGGACGCCGGCCTCAAGGTGTTCGGCGAGACCTGCCCTCAGTACCTGTTCCTGACCGCCGACGATCTCGACCGGGACGGCATGGAAGGAGCAAAATTCTGCTGCAGCCCGCCTCCCCGCGATGCGGCCGGCCAGGAGGCCATCTGGCGCGGCCTCGCCAACGGTACCTTCCAGGTGTTCTCGTCCGACCACGCGCCCTATCGCTTCGACGAGACGGGCAAGCTTTCGGGCGGGCCCAACGCCACCTTCAAGCAGATCGCCAACGGGGTGCCGGGGATCGAGCTGCGGCTGCCGCTATTGTTCTCGGAAGGCGTCGGCAAGGGCCGCATGGACATCCACCGCTTCGTCGAACTGACGGCGACCAATGTCGCCAAGATCTACGGCATCCATCCGCAGAAGGGCACCATCGCCGTCGGCGCCGATGCCGATATCGCGCTCTGGGACCCGAACCTGGAACGCACGGTGACCTGGGACGACCTGCACGACGACGTCGGCTATACTCCCTACGAAGGCATGACACTGACCGGCTGGCCGGTGATGGTGCTGAGCCGCGGCCGCATAGCGGTGGAGGACGGCGAAATGAAGGTGGAGCGCGGCTCGGGCCAGTTCCTGGCGCGCGATAAGTCCGACGCCGCCAAGCCGCTCGGCCGACTGCAGCCGGAGATGGACACATCCCGCAATTTCGGCGCCGACATCCTGCCGGGCGGATAAGACAAGGAACTAGAATTATGGCGGACAACGGAAACGGCGGGCGTATCCTCGTCATCAATCCCAACTCGACCCAGGTCGTCACCGACGGCATTGACGAGGCCATGCAGCCGCTGCGCTTCGCCGACGGCCCGCGCATCGACTGCGCGACCCTGGCGGAGGGTCCGCCGGGCATCGAATGCCAGCGCCACGCGGATTCCGTCGTTGGCCCGCTCTGCGAGTTGATCCAGCGAGAGGACAATGCCGCGGACGCCTTCATCATCGCATGTTTCGGCGACCCGGGCCTGCACTCGGCACGGGAAACCACGACCAAGCCGGTGGTCGGCATCGGCGAGGCGAGTTATGCCCAGGCGCTGCAATTGGGCGAGAAGTTCGGCGTCATCTCCATCCTCGCGAACTCGGCCCGGCGCCAGCGCCGTTACATCCGCCAGCTCGGCTTATCGGACCGCTACGCCGCCAGCCTGCCGGTCGGCATCGGCGTAACGGACCTGGATGGCGACGCCGTTGCCGAGCGCATGACGGAAGTTGGCCGCAAACTGATCGACGACCACGGCGCCGAAGTCCTAATCATGGGCTGCGCCGGCATGGCGCGGCACCGCGGGCCCGTCGGCCGCGCCCTCGGCGTCCCCGTCATCGACCCCAGCCAGGCCGCCTGCGCCCAGGCCATCGCCGCGGTGCGGCTCGGGTACGGCGGAAGCGCGGGCTGAGGATCGTGGCGGCCGACGGCGATAGACCGTCCATCCTGGTGATTGATGACGATGCGGTAATCCGGGGCATCCTGGTGGCCTATCTTGCCAAGAAGGGATTCGATGTGATCGCCGTGCCGAGTTACGAAATCGCTCTCCGCAATTACAGCGCGGAAAACTTCGCGGCCGTCTTCTGTGACATCATCATCGAAGACGGCATGGGTGGCGTCGAAGGAATTCAGGAACTTCGCCGCGTCTCCCCGAGCGCTATGATCATCGCCATTTCGGGTGGCTTTCTGGGCATGCTGCCAGGCGTAGCACTCCGCATGGCAGAAGCGGCGGGGGCCGACCGCGCCCTCAAGAAACCAATTGATTTCAATGAATTGGCGGGCCTTCTGTCGGACCTCGCCAATCCATCGGACTAGCCTGCATCGGCGACAAATCCCGCGGCCTCGATGGCCTCGCACGCCAGCGATTCGTCCCGATGGCCGGCCTCTCCGGCGATGCCGACGGCGCCCAACGCGTTGCCGTCTTGGTCACGAACGAACACGCCGCCCTTGGAGCCGATCAAGGGCGCGCCCATCTGGGTCTGCGCCACCCGGCTGACGCCGTGGAACCAGAAGGGCGAGCCCTCGGCCCATTCGGCCACGGTCTGGGTCGCCTTGCCATAGACGACGCACGTAAAGGCCTTGGCTTGGGCGATGTGGGCGAGCAACGGCGCCGCCGTTTCCTCGCGGTCGAGTGCCAGTGGATGGCCGCCGGCGTCGCAGACGGCGACGGCGATGTGGCGGTCCGACGACGTGCGGCCACCGGCGAGCGCGCTTTCGACGATCTTTCGGGCGTCGGCGAGCGTCAGCGGTGTCATGGTCGATCCTTTCGAAATCCTCGGGTCTTGCCTTCGGCTGGACAGGCTCAATCCGCCTTGGCGGCGATCATCTCAACTTCCACCTTCAACGGTACGCGGACCAGGTCCTTGACGATGACGACGGTGTTGGCGGGTTTGTGGTCGCCCATGATGCGGTCGCGGACACGCTTGTAGTCAACCTGGTACTCTACCTCGGTTAGGAAAGTGGTTAGGCGCGCGATGTCGGTCAACGCCATGCCGTCAGCGGCCAGGATGGCTTCCAGGCGTTCGAAGATCACCTCCGTCTGCGTCGCCGCGTCTTCCGGGGTGGTGCCGTCGGCGCGCTCGCCGATTTGGCCGTTGGAGACCAGAAGCCGCGCCCCGGCCGGAATGCCGACCCCATGGGCGAAGTGGTTGCTGTGCGGACGAAGATGTTCAAGGTCGTAGACGGTCAACATGGTCGTGGTCTCCATACCAGTGGCGCGACGGATTGCGATCCATTGAGGGTCGCACGGCCGGGCAAGCTTCGGCAATCGAGGACCTGTCGGGATCGTGATAACGTGATCGAGCCACCCAAGAAGGACATCCACCGATGACACCCGACGCCGCCGAAACCGCTGTCGCCCAGCTCCACCAGGCCTATGCCCAGAACACCCGTTTCCCGGACACGCTGCGCGGCATCCTCGACCTGGAAACAGCGTATGCCGCACAGTTCCAGTTGCTCGAACTGCGAGAGGCCGATGGCGAGCAACTCGCCGGCTGGAAGGTCGGCCTGACGTCGAAGGCCATGCAGCAGCAGCAAGGCGTGCATGAGCCCTGTCTCGGACATTTGCTGGTTTCGGGCCAGATCGCCTCGCCGGCCAAGTTCGATCTCGACACCCTGCATGGACCCGGCTTCGAGAACGAGTTGTGCTTGCGATTGAAAAAGCCGCTGGAAGGCACGGAGCTTTCGCTCAGCAACGTGGCTGCTGCCATCGATGCCGTGGCGCCGGCGCTGGAAATCATCGAAAAGCGCTGCGACTTCCGTGGCGACCTGCCACTGGCACTGGCCGGAAACGCGCAACAACTGGCCTATGTGACCGGCGACTTCATTCCATTCGATCCGAGCATGGACTTGTCGGCGGTAGAGGTCGAAGTCAGCGTCAATGGATCGGTGGCCGAGCGTGCCCTCGGGGCCGAGGTGCTGGGCACGCCGTTGGAATCCGTTCGCTGGCTAGCGGGCAACCTGGCCAAGGTGGGACGCCGGCTGGAACCGGGAACGCTAATCATGTCCGGCTCGTTCACCAAGCAATACGCGGCCGCGAAAGGCGACCGAGTGGCGGCAATGTTCAAGGGTATTGGTGGAACCGAGGCGCGGTTCGACTGACAGAGGAGCAGAGTTTGGCAATTTTCGTTCGCCTCGCTCGCACAAGTTCGAAGCCTCTGACTCTCCGGAGTTTCCGTTTCCAGTTTCAAAGCGGAATATCTTAACAGTACCGCAGTCCTACCAGTCCTGTCCCTAGGCTGAGAACCCACGACCTCACCGCGCCACGTGCACCGAGCAGAATTAGGGTGTCCTACTTCGGCATGAAGGGCCCATTTGTTGTTCTCAATCCGCTTGTTTGGCCTTCCATTCGTCGAAGGTCATGCGCCTGAGGTCGAAGCGATCGGCGGTCCGAACGTATGACGCGCCGGTCGCCCGGCCGATCACGCCCAAGCGGTCCAGGTCGATGCGCATGCGTTCCGCATCGATCGCATCGTCGCGCACGTGCATGCGCAAGACCTCGCCGACCACCAGGTGCCGGCCCTTGTTCAGCTCCAACGTCACGGTGCGCTCGCACTCCAGGCTGGCGGGCGCTTCGGCGATGCGCGGCGGTGCCACATCGATGCTGGGAACGGGGGTCAGCCCGGTGATGGCGATTTCGTCCATCTCAGGCGGAAAATCGACGGCGCAGGTGTTCATGCGCTCGGCCAGGGGCTCGTCGACGAGATTGACCACGAACTGGCCGGTCTCGCGAATGTTGAAGGCGGTTGATCCTCCCCCACTGAATTGGTCCACCGTGTATTTTAGTGAACGGAGGATCAAAGATGGCAACCAAACGACACAAACCGGAAGAGATTGTCTCGAAGCTGCGCCAGGTCGATGTGCTTGTTGGAC
>Ga0315336_1001256_pt1 | contig 52403 bp, 53 predicted proteins | sample ASW5metaG_FD_204512 | JGI IMG/M metagenome (GOLD analysis project Ga0315336, IMG submission 204512) | Ammonia-oxidizing marine archaeal communities from Monterey Bay, California, United States - ASW #5 | ecosystem: Environmental > Aquatic > Marine > Intertidal zone | place: USA: California...
GCTATCGGCCACCGACACCGGAGGCATTCGAGCCGTTTTCAGCGAGCTACGGGGCTCCGCCCCTGCGCCCGCCGAAAATGGCCCAGATCCTAACTTAGAAAGTGGTACAACTTGTGGGGGCAGGTCAACCAGACGCGGAAAATCCCCGGTCCACCGTTACAATCGGAAATTGGAGATCCCCATGCGCATCCTATTTCTAGCCCTATTCCTCGCCGCGTCCCTCACCTCCGCCGACTTCGATCTACTCATCCGCGACGCCCGCGTAGTTGACGGCACCGGCAACCCTTGGTTCCGGGCCGATGTCGGCGTCAAAGACGGCAAGATCGACGCCATCGGAGACCTCTCCGGCAAAACCGCCGATTCCGTCATCGACGCCGACCGCCGCGTGCTAACCCCAGGATTCATCGATGTCCACGCCCACATCGAGAAGCGTACCTACCGCCCCGGCATCATCGACCACCCGGACGCCTTCAACTACACGCTCGACGGCAAGACGACCATGATCACCGGCAACTGCGGCTCGTCAAAGGTCGATCTCAAAACCTGGTTCTCCGACCTGGAGCGTGGCGGCCTCGGCCCAAATCTGATGACGCTCGTCGGCCACAATTCCATCCGGCAAGAGGTGATGGGCGACGCCAAGCGCGCCGCCACGCCCGCCGAGCTACAACGCATGAAGGACATCGTCGCGGACGCGATGAAAGCGGGCGCGGTGGGCCTCTCGACCGGTCTCATCTATATCCCTGGCACCTACGCCGACACGGACGAGGTCATCGCTCTCGCCAAAGTCGTGGGCTCGCACGGCGGCGTCTACGGGACGCACATGCGCAACGAGGGCGCCGAGGTATTGGCGGCTATCCGCGAGGCGGCCTACATCGGCGAGCAGGCGGGCACCCCCGTCCAAATCTCGCACTTCAAGATCAGCAACAAGCACCGCTGGGGCGGCAGTGACAAGTCGATCGAGTTGGTCGAGGAGTACCGCCGCAAGGGGGTGGACGTTGTCGTGGACCAGTATCCGTATAACCGCTCGAGCACTGGCATCCGGACAACCTTGCCAACGTGGGCGCTGGCGGACGGGCAGGAAGCGATCCGCGAACGTCTACGCGACCCGAAAACACGCGCCGAGATCATCAAAAGCATGAAAGAGATCCTCGACAAAAAGGGGTTCGGTGACTATTCCTACGCCATGGTCGCGTCGTGTGACTGGGAACCGAAACTAGCCGGCAAGACCGTCAGCGAAGTGAACCGGCTCCGAGGCCGTGAAGCCACGATCGACAACGAGATCCAAACGATTCTTGAACTGGTCGATAAAGGCCGCGTGCCGATGGTCTTCCACTCGATGAGCGATGAAGACGTCGAACGCATCATGCGATACCCGAATACGGCAATCTCAAGCGATGGCTATATCCTGCAGTTCGGCGAGGGCGTTCCCCACCCACGCTCCTACGGGACTTATGCGCGGACCTTCGCGGAATATGTTCGCAAGAAGAAAGTGTTGACGTTAGAGGATGCCGTGCGAAAAGCAACCTCGCTGCCGGCGCGCACGTTCAAGCTCGAAGATCGTGGGCTGATCCGGAAAGGCTATGCAGCGGATCTGGTGCTGTTCGACCCCGAGAAGGTGCAGGACAACGCCACGTTCCAAAAGCCGCATCAGTATTCCAGCGGATTCGACTACGTGATCGTCAACGGCGTTCCGGTGGTCGCCGACGGTAAGCGCACCGACAAGCGGCCCGGTCAGATCCTGCGCCACGGCATGTAAGCGCCAACCGGCGCTCACCCGAAACTAACCTCTTCGCCGGGGACGCTGCTTCCCGCTCTCCGCCGGACGGGCCTCGTTAACCCGCAGCACCTTGTCGTCAATCGGTGCGCGGTTGAATCTCTTGATGATTGCCCTGACGTCTTCCTCCGTCGACGCCTCGACGAAAGCAAACCCCTTCGATTCCTGCGTCTCGAAGTCCCGGATGACTTTCACTTCGTCGAAAACAACGCCTTCCGTGTTCAGCCAGCTTTCGATCTCGTCGGCTGTAACCCACGCCGGAAGGTTCCCAATGAAAACGGTTCTGCCCATGACCGACTCATCCCGGAGATTTGGATTTACGACTAGCGCCATTATTCCAGCACTTCCCCATGGAAGCAAACCTCTATTTCGGCTTGCGCCGTTACCTGATGGCACGAAAGCATCGCCGAGACATGAATGATGTGGACTAGCGACAGTGCTGATCTGCTACGATCGCTGCCGATGAAACGGATATGGTCGCCACTTGTTCTTCTCCTTTCACTCGCCGCGTGCGGCAGCGAGGACTGGCCGGCCGCTGAATCCCGGAACGCGCCCATCACCATTCTGGGTGCGAAGCTTATCGACGGCAAGGGCGCCGATCCGATCGAAGACTCGGTCGTGGTGATCGAAGGGACACGCATCCAAGCAGCCGGTTCGCGCGCGGAAACGCCCGTCCCCAAGGGCGGTGAGATCATCGACGGTACAGGCAAAACGGTCATCCCAGGCCTGATCGATATCCACACGCACTACTTCGGGGACCGCGCCGAGATGGAGCGCCTGCTGCGCGCGCAACTGCGTTTCGGTGTCACGACGTCACGCAGCATCGGTGCGGATACAGAAGAACATCTCGCCACGATCGCCGACGCCCGCGCAGGTAAGCTTCCCGCGCCGCGCCTCTATACAGCTGGGCTCGGCTTTACGCATCCCGACGGACACCCTATCCAACTGCCATTCGTCCGCCGGCCACCCACCATCGAGGAGGCCCGCGCCGGGGTCGCTGAGTTGGGCGCGCAGAAGGTTGACTTCATCAAGATGTGCTGCCAAAGATCACGCCCGAGACGCGGCAGGCTATCGCCAAGGAAGCCGCCAAGCGGCACATTCCGGTGGTCGCCCATGTCTTTGACCTCGCCGATCTAGAGCAACTCGTCGACATCGGCGTCCGGCAGTTTCTGCACACCGTCCGCGACACCGACGACATCAGCACCGAACTCCTCGAACGTTTGAAGCCTGAAGGGGTCAGCTTCATCCCGACCTTCACTGTCGCGGAGCGCCCCTGGTACTTCCCCGAGAACCCTGGCGATCTACAGAACCCCGAGATCCGAGCGTCCCTCGATCCGGTCCGCCTTGCTGAGATCGAGAATCAGCAACACCAAGAAGAACTACTCGCCGATCCGAACCTCCCTCGTCTCAAGGACGAGTACGCCCGCGCCGAGCGATTCGTCAACAAGCTCGTCTCCCATGGCAGTCCCGTCGGCGTTGGCTCCGACAGCGGCGCGGGTGTCATCGCGACCGGCTGGGGCACGCATCACGAGATGCAACTTTTCGTCAAAGCCGGATTGACGCCCTTGCAGACTCTCCAGGCGGCGACGGGGGAGGCCGCCGTGATGCTTTCCGACGGCGAGCCTGGCTTCGGGACCATCGAGCCCGACAAAGCGGCGGATCTTCTGCTGCTCGACGCCGACCCGCTCGCCGACATTGCCAACACACGCAAGATCAACCGTGTGATGCGAGCCGGGAAGTGGCTGGACCGCGAAGGAGAGCTGTCACCATGACGAAACGATACGCCATCGGACTCTCTTCACTCGTCGTCCTATTGCTCCTCGCGGCGTCACCGCTCGGGGCGCAATTTCACCGCCGCGCCTTGCCGCCCAAGTGGGACTGGCTGCCACCGACGATGAGCTATCCGAGTAAGCTCTCGGCCGACCGCTTCAACGACGACGAGTATCCGTCGACAACCCGCGACGTACAAGGCCGGGTCTGGGTCGTATGGTCGTCGTGCCGCCCGGAGTTCACCGCGCCACCACGCGACAAACCATACCGCCGCGACTGGCGGTGGCCGGACGACGGCGAGGACTCGATCATCGCACGCCGGTATGACGGTGAGAACTGGTCGAACGAATACGTTGTCAGCACCGTCCCGGGGGTGAATCACAAACCGCGGGTCGTTGCCGACGGCGACGGAATCCGTGTTCTGTGGACGGCGCGGGCGCGGGCGCTCACCGGCGGTGGCATTCTCGCTGTGCTCCAGAAGGTGGCTCCCCCCCGCTTCGAGCTTCACGCCCGCGTCTACCGCGATGGAGCATGGCAACCCGCTAAGCAACTCGACTAATAGCGGGGCCGCTGCTATCGTCCGTGGCTGCTGGCGCGGCCGAACGGTGAGTGGACGGTAGCGTGGGACGAAGAGCGCGGCGGCAACTACGACGTGCATGTTCGGGATTCCGGCGGGGCGGTGGAACGGATCACGACCTCGCCTCTGTGGGACACATCACCAACCCTCGCCCTAACGCGCGACAACCGAGTGTGGATTGCCTGGGAGCGCCGCGAACCCTACGGCGGACGGCTTGCCTACCGCGGCCGTAGCACCTTCGGCAAAGTCCGCCGCGGCGGACGCTGGAAGTGGGCCCCGTCTCCGTTCCCCAAAACCGACCCCGGCCGGCTGACGCGGCACTCTTCCCGCTGGGCGGCGCACACAATGTCGGAAGAGCGCTATCCGCAACTGCTGGCGCGCGGCAACGGCAAATTGTGGCTATTTTGGCTTGGCGGCGGACGCATGTCGAGCGTTTCGTTCAGCGGGCGCGTGTGGCGCGACGGCAAGTGGTCCGACCCGAAGCTGCTGTTTCACAACTCGACTCCCTACACTTCGTTTCAACTGCCCTCGGTCCGGGAAGGCGTCGACCTGCGTGCGAGCGGCCGCGACCCCTATCAGACACCGCTGGCGAACCAGATGACGCTGTCACTCGATGACGCAAGCGGAAAGCTATTCATGGCGTACGAGGTGCCGAAGAAGCGCCATATCACCGACCTGTTTTGGAGCCGCGAAACGGTGCAGCGTCCCGCGGGCTTCGGCGCCGATGTATATGCGCACCAGGTAGATCTCAACGAGAAGGCCTTCCGCTTGCCGACGGTAGTCGACGACCTCACGCCAATCGAACCGCTCGCGCCGCGCACCTACCGGACCAACGACAAAGTAACCATTACCGAAGGGGGCAAGGAGTACACCTTGGTGTGGGGCGACATGCACGGTCACACCGAGAACGACGGGATCGGCACGCTCGACATGTACTATTCGCACGGCCTGTTCGTCACCGGAATGGATTTCGTGGCTTCGTCGAATCACGACTTCACGCCGGATTTCCTCACGCAATCGGAGTGGGCCGCGACGCAGGCCTTGGCGGCAGTGCTGAACCAGGTTCCGGAGCGAGTTGCTCTGAGCGGTTGGGAGTGGACAACCGGCGCGCAAGACGAGCGCGGCGGGCATCGCGCGATGTACTTCATGAATGACAACGGCCCTCTATACTGCAGCACGACCTGGGGGTCCGACACCGTCTACAAGCTGTACGCGCTGCTACGCGGGCAAGACGTCATCCTTCAGCCGCACCACAACAACTGGACCGGCTACGACGAGGAGCTTCAGCCGGTTTTCGAGATCACGTCCGCATGGCGGCAGCAGCGTGAGGAAGCGACAGAGTTCAAGAAGGAAGGGTACGTCTCGTCCGTGTGGGAAGCGCTCGATCGCGGGTACCGGATCGGCTTTGTCGGCTCGGGCGACAGCCATTGGATGGGTACCGGCGAAGATTACGGGATCACCGGCGCTTACGTGGAGGAGTTGACCCGCGAAGGGGTGTTCGAGGCGATACGCAGCAAACGCGTTTTCGCATCGACTGGGACGCGTGCGAGCATTGACTTTCGCGTGAACGGGGCGCTGATGGGCGGGGAGATCGAGGCCCATGGCCCGGTCAAGATTGAGGTCAAGGTTTCAGGGGACGCCGACATCGATGCGGTCGAGATCGTGAAGGACCACAAAGTGATCCACGCGGTGGCCGGCGACGGTCCCGGACAGGCCTTCACATTCGTCGATCAACAGCCCGGGTCCGCCGGGGATAAACCGTCATACTACTACCTGCGCATTTGCCAGAAAAATGCGATGTACGCCTGGACCAGCCCGACCTGGGTCGACTGGAACTAAGTGTCGGCGGGCACCCTAAGGGCGCACCCACGCCATTTTCGACGCCCTAACCTACACAAAATAATCAGCTTTGCAAAGAGCCTCCTTCCTGGCCACCCGGCCCTACGCTTAGGCACCCTCGGTTCAAACCCTTAGGTAACATCTTGAGCGCGGCCCTGAGGCATCACCCCTACCACTTCTGTGTAGGGACATATCCCTAAAGCATTTGGTACGAACACTCCATTCTAAAATCGCCCCCCTGTTGCGACGATAAGAACCTCCGAAACCCAGAACAGGTGAAGCAAGAATATACGGAATCCCAGCGATATAAAAAATGACTCCCCGATCTATCGCGGTCTGCAAAGACTCGCCGGCGCGGTCCTGATTCAAGCACTACAGGACGCCAGCAACGGCCCGCGGCGAGCAAGGTAAGAAGCACTTGAGTGGATTCAAGGCCGAAGCACTTCCAAGTTCAGCTTTTCTTTTTGTTGCAGTATCCTTGGGCGGGACCAAGACGACGTATTGAACCGCTTGCGGCGCTTCGCGTTCATGCCACGCTCCGAGGACGGTTCCTCCTCCTTCTATGGCGCCTCAATGGGTGCCATGTCTTCCGGCGACTGAGGTTCGCCCGGCAACGGGCGGGCCTCGGCTTTTTTCACAGGTCCAAAGCGAGCGCCTCAAGCGGCCAAGCTCCATCTCCTCATCGAGTGCGATGATGAGCGTAGATATGGGAGGCCAGTACTGGCGATGCGGATTGGTGATCGTCGTCTGGGCGGCGATCGGGCCCTTCGCGGTTACCGCACAACGCGACGACCGTTTCGCAGCACGCCGGGAAGCCATGGTTAGCGCACAGATCGAGGGCCGGGATATCCGCTCGGCCGATGTTCGTCGGGTCATGCGAAAAGTGCCTCGGCATGAATTCGTCCCGGTGGACGGGGCGGATAATGCCTATCTGGATCAACCCCTGCCGATCGGCTACGGGCAGACCATCTCGCAGCCCTACGTCGTGGCGTTCATGACCGAGCAGCTCGATCTCAGGCCTACCCACAAGGTACTGGAGATCGGCACCGGCTCGGGCTACCAGGCAGCGGTGCTGGCGGAACTCGTGGATCAGGTGTTCTCGATCGAGATTGTCGAACCACTCGGGCGGCGGGCGGAAGATACGTTGGCAAGACTCGGCTACGATAATCTTCACGTCCGCATCGGGAACGGTTATCTAGGCTGGCCCGAGGAAGCTCCGTTTGACCGCATCATCCTGACCGCGGCCCCTGAGAACCTGCCGGAAACCCTTGTGGAACAACTGACTCCCGGCGGGAGGCTCGTGGCGCCGGTCGGCCCTGTGTACGGGAGCCAGGAGATCATTGTGCTCGACAAGGGCAGGGACGGCAGTATCCGGCGGCGTTCGGTGCTGCCGGTTCGGTTCGTGCCCATGGTCGATGCGCCGACCCAGCCCCAACGTTAGAACGGCTCCACACAATCCATGACGGAAAGACAACACGTTAGCTCCGGTACGACCTGGGAGGACGAGGTCGGCTACGCGCGGGCGGTCCGAGTCGGGAAGGTCGTGTACGTCTCGGGTACGACGGCGACCGGTCCCGAAGGGAAACTCGTCGGAGTAGGCGACCCCTACCTTCAGACCAAGCAGGCACTAGAGAATGTAACGGCCGCACTGCAAGAGGCCGGCGCCGAGCTAAAGCACGTCGTACGTACGCGCATATACGTCACGAACATTGATAACTGGGAAGCAATCGGGCGGGCTCACCGGGAGTTCTTCGCTGATGTCAAGCCCGCCACGACAATGGTTGAGGTGAACCGGCTCATCGATCCCGGGATGCTGGTGGAAGTCGAAGCCGAGGCCGTCTTGGACTAGCAGCCCCCCAGGCTTTGTGCTCCGAGCTACACGCCCGGATGCGGCCTCCTCCGCCGCTGTGCCACTCTAGAGGATTCTGTTGATCGTCAGGAAAGCCACTCCATCGTTTTCCACAACAGACTAAAAGGCGGGTTCGAGTCCCTATATGAAAGCGTGGCAGGTTAACGAGTATTGCGAGCCGGCGGGCATGACGTTCGACGACGTTCCAACGCCGGAACCGGCGAAGGGCCAGATTCTCGTCCGCAACCATGCGGTCGGCGTCAACTTTTTCGACCTGCTGTTCATTCAGGGCAAGTATCAGGCCAAGCCGGCGTTTCCGTTCACTCCCGGTGGCGAGACCGCGGGCGTAGTGGAAGCAATCGGGCCCGGCGTCACGGACTTCGCCGTGGGTGACCGGGTCTTGGCCAACGCCTATAGCGGCGGGTATTCGGAATATTCGATCGCACGGTCGTGGCGCGCGTCTCGCATCCCGGAGAACATGGGCTTCACGGAAGCCGCCGGCTTCATGATGGTGTATCAGACGTCGTACTTCGGGCTACATGATCGAGGCGCGCTTCGGCCAAAGGAATCGTTGCTCGTGCATGCCGGAGCCAGCGGCGTCGGTATGGCCGCTATTCAACTGGGCAAGGAGATCGGCGCGCGGGTGATTGCCACCGCCGGCAGCGCTGAGAAACGCGAATTCTGTCGCCAACAAGGCGCTGATCAGGTGCTGGATCACGGTGATGAGAACTGGGTAGACGAGGTCAAAGAACTGACCGGCGGCATGGGCGCGGACGTGATCTACGACCCCGTGGGCGGCGACATTTTCGAGAAGTCAACGAAATGCATCGCGCCCGGTGGCCGGCTGCTCATCGTGGGATTCGCGAGTGGCGTGATCCCCGACGTGGCCTGCAATCGGATCCTGCTGAAGAACATCTCGCTCGTCGGGGTGTTTTTGGGACGCCATGTCGAAGAGCATCATGACTACCTGCGGCAGGCTCAGTCGCGGCTGAACGCGCTCTATGAGCAAGGCAAGATTCGCCCCGCGGTCTCGAAAACCTATCCCTTGGCGGAAGCGCCCCAAGCGCTAACCGACATCAGTGAGCGGCGCGTGCTCGGCAAAGTGGCGCTGATGGTCGATTGATCCGAGTATGTCCACGCAAGCCCTGCAAGACTAATTCGCTCCCCACAACATCTGTTTCGGTTGCGGTCCGGCCAATGAGAAGGGCCTTCGCATCAAGAGCTTCGTGAAGGGTAGTGAAGTGCACGCGGATTGGATGCCGGAGCCGCACCACGAGGCGTTTCCAGGGGTACTGAATGGCGGCATCATCGGTTCGTTGCTCGACTGCCATTCGAACTGGACGGCTGCCTGGCATCTGACGACGAGGCGAGGCGAGCCGAAACCGCCCTGCACCGTGACTGCTGAGTACTCCGTGAAACTGCTTCGCCCCACGCCGAGCGGACAGCCCGTGCATCTGGTGGCCCACGTTGCTGAGTCAACGGACAAGAAGGCGGTCATCGAAGCGGAACTCTCGTCAGGCGGCGAAGTCTGCGCCACCTGCAGCGGCACGTTCGTCGCCGTTAAGCCCCGACACCCGGCCTATCACGGTTGGTAATGGCGAACACGGTCGGCTGATACGTTCGATAAACTGGTGTCCGAAAAGCTGGAGCGCGAAAGGGTAACACCTAGCGGCCCCCCGCCGCGTCTCACTGATTGAGATGAAACCTTGGCAATTTGTACTCGTGGGCATCGCGGGAGCGGGCATCCTCGCCTGGGCCACTTTGGGCATCAGTGATCGGAAAAGCGCTCAGCTTGAGGGCTCGATCACGCAGGTCCGCACTCTGGCGATGGACGAGAGAAGCTCGGTCGCGATCGTCGACTTCGAGGCGGACAACCCTTCAGACGTTGTGATGATGATCGGCGACCGTACGTTAAGCATCATCAATCAAAAAGAGATTGCGTACGAAGGCCGGACGCTGACCTCATTCGACGTCAAGGGGCTGTTCGAGTATTTCCCTGCACTAGGCGCGATGAAGAACGAGCCACTCGTTAAACGGGTCCGTGTAGGCGCCGGCGAGAAGGTCGGCGGCATGATCGCCGCTCGGTTCGAGATCCCCAAGCACGAGTTGGATCTACGGCAAGAATTGACGCTCGTGATTGCCGATATCGACGGCGGCATCTCGACTCTGCGGTCGGAATCACCCACTCGCCCAACAAAGAAATAGATGCGCTCCCTATCTGTCATCGTCATCCACGCGGCGGCCATGCTCGCGATCGTCTCTACATCCGCCCAAACTCCGAACCCGGCTTACGCACCTGTCACGGACACGCCTGGGTTACCACGCGTCCTGCTGATCGGCGATTCGATCTCGGTCGGCTACACGCTGCCGGTTCGTGCCCTATTGAAGGGCAAGGCGAGCGTGCACCGCATCCCGGAGAACGGCGGCCCTACGATTCGCGGCTTGGAAAAGATCGACTCGTGGCTCGGTGACGGCCGCTGGGACGTGATCCATTTCAACTGGGGCCTGCACGATTTGAAGGTCATGGAGGGCGGCAAGCATCAGGTGCCTCTGGATGACTACCGGAAGAATCTCACAACGCTGGTTGGGCGACTGGAGGCTACCGGAGCCAGTCTCATCTGGGCGTCGACGACACCGGTACCGAATGGGGACCTAAGCCCCGTGCGAAGACCGAACGACGTGTTGGCATTCAATCAGGCAGCAGCCGAGATCATGACGGCCCACAAGGTCCCTGTGAACAACCTCTACGAATTCGCGTTCCCGCGCTTGTCATCTCTGCAAAGGCCGGTGAACGTCCACTTCACGGACGAGGGCTCGGCTGCCCTTGCCGGCCGCGTGGCATTCGCGATTCGGACAGCCCTAACTGAAGCTGAATAGGCGCCGGAAATGGGAGTCGAATGGTAGACTGGACTCCGCCCGGCCACTGTGTCGGCTTACCTCACTCATGAATCGTCGTCGTTTCTTAAGTCGCACAGGCACGTTCCTTGCAAGTAGCGCCCTCGCAGGCCCCGCAGCCAATCTCGCGCAAGCCGCTTCGGAGCGGCTGCAAATCACCTCGGTCGATGCGTATCCGGTACAACTCTGGGCTGATCGTCCTCCGCGGCCGGCGCCAAAGTTCAAGTCCGATTTCGATCCGGCGCGTTGGCGCTACCGGGGGCCGTTCGCGCAACTCGGCAGCGCGATCGTCGTAGTCATCCACACGAAGCAGGGTGTGACCGGGTACGGCCTCGGTGCCGGGGGCAGCGCGGCGGCGGAGATCATACACGGCCACTTGCGTCACTTGCTCGTCGGCGCGAACGCTCTGAACGTCGAAATGCTATGGGACCAGATGTACACGTCGGCGAACGCCTACGGACGCCGCGGTGTGTTCGTCATGGCATTGAGCGGCATCGACAACGCGTTGTGGGACATCCTCGGCAAACACGCCGGGCAACCCGTCTACCGGCTCCTGGGCGGAACGAACAAAGAACGCATTCCCTCCTACGCGACAGGGTTTGACCTCAAAGGCGGCCTCGACAACGGCTTCCAACACTTCAAGATCCCGATTCGCGACGGCTTGGCGGAAGGCAAAGCAGGGATGCGCCGCATCGTTGACCTGTTGACGAAAGCGCGCAATACGATCGGCCCCGAGAGATCGCTGATGATCGATTGCGGCTCGCGCTGGGACGAAGTCGATTACACGATCGAGATGGCACGGCATCTCGAAGAAGTGAAGCTGTACTGGATCGAGGAGCCGCTGTCGCCGGACAACCTGACCGGCTACGCCGAGCTGGTGCGCGAAGTAAAGAGCACGAAGATCGCGAGCGGCGAACACGAATATACGCGCTTCGGTTTCGCAAATCTGATTCGACACAAAGCGGTCGAAGTTCTGCAGCCGGACGTGAGTTGGTGCGGCGGCGTGACGTCGCTACGGCGCATCGCGGCGATGGCGGCTGAACATCACCTGGAATTCATCCCGCATCGCGGCGGAAGCCTCTACGGGTTGCCCTTGGCGCTATCTTCGCCGCATTGCCCTTGGGCCGAGAGTTTCGGCACCGGAGACAAGGGCACGGAGCTGATGGAGGCGATGACCGCGCCCTTTGAGAACGGGTACTACCTGCCGCCGGAAAAGCCGGGCTTTGGCACTGCAATCACCGATCGACTGATCAAGAAACACGCGTTGGCGTGAGGCCACTAGCTACCGGGAGACACAGTCATGAATACACCCTCAACCGCGCGCTTCCGTGCGATGATTCTAACGGTGCCGATTCTAACGGCGGCGCTTTGCCTGTCGGGTTGCGGAGGAGAACCGACAACGGAGACGGCGGCCGGGGACTCTCCCGCACCCAAGGTCCGCCGGATTGGCGACAACGAGTTGACCGGCGGCGCGAACGCTGTTGTTGCAAGCGGGTCCGCACTCGCGCACACGGCCCAGTTCTTCGACAGCGGGGGTAGTGATGCGGGCAAGCAGGCGGACCAAGTGCTCGATCGTATTGCCAAAGCTGTAGTCGAAGCGGGCACGACGCTGCAAGACGTTGTGAAGTTGAACGTCTATGTTGCACGAGCGGGAGTCGTAGGCGCGGTGAGAGCCGCGATCACCAAGCGGTTTCCCGAAAACAAGCGGCCGGCCATCTCTCTCGTCGAAGGACCATTCATGAACGCGGCGTCGCTTGTCGCAATGGACGCCGTGGCGACGACATCCCAGAACCCCGGCGCTGGCGTCACGGCTCTGAAGAGGGCCGCTTCACTGGCAGGCTCGGAGGGCACAAACCACGTCGGCGTACTCCCCACCGGAACGCGCGTCTACATCTCAGGACGGGCCGCCCGCGAGGGAACCGTCGCGGAAGCAACGCAGGCAACGATGGCTCAGATCAAAGACACCCTCGCCTTCCTGGGACTTGGGTTGGAACACGTTGTGCATGTCAAGAGCTTCATGCAGCCGATCGCTGAGATGGATCAAGCCGAGGAGCAGATCATCGAGTTCTTTGACGGCAACGCCCCGCCGATGGCCTTTACGGAATGGTCAAGCACAAACCCGATTGAGATCGAGGTGATTGCGGCGTCTCCCGACGAACCGCAGTCCACATCGCTTGAGTACCTCACGCCACCCGGAGACAAACCTTCTCCGGTGTTCAGCCGCATCGCAAAGCTATACCATCCGGCGACGATCTATGTATCCGGCCTTTGGGGTCCAGCGGGTGCGGACAGCGACGAACAGATCCATGAGATCTACGCGTCGCTCAAGCAGATCCTGAGTTGGGCGGAGAGCGATCTCAATCACCTCGCAAAGGCCACCTACTACCCCTCACACGACGACCCGAGTAGTATGCTCAACAAAATTCGCCCTCAATATTACGATCCGAAGAGGCCACCGGCTGCATCGAAGGCGCTCGTTTCCGGCACGGGCTTTGACGGGCGAACGATCACGCTGGATATGATCGCGGTGCCTTCACGGTAGCTGGGCCTACACGGGGGGGGCTCCGGCGTCAGGACGACGGAGCAGCGGCCTTGTCCCGAGCGGCTACCAGGAGCGGTTCCATCACGTCGAGTACATTCATCGCAATGCGCCGATGGCCTTCGGCGTTGGGGTGTAGCCCGTCCGCTTGCATGAAGCTGGGGACGCCACCGACTCCCTCCATCAGGAACGGCAGGAAGGGGAGATCGAACTCCTCGGCAAGATCCACGAAGAGCTGCTCGAAAGGTTCGCGGTACTCCGAGCCGTAGTTCGGCGGCAGCTTCATACCGGCGAGGATGACTTGCGCGCCACTCTTTTGAAGTCTTTCAATCATCCGCCGCAGATTGGACTTCACGCGATCGAGCGCGGCCAGTTCGTCGCGATCATGGGACCGTCGGGCAGCGGGAAAAGCACGTTGCTCGGGCTTCTCGCGGGCATCGATACGCCGTCAGGCGGAGAGGTCGTCCTAGACGGACAACAGATCCAAAACATCGCGGAAGACGACATGGCTCTTCTGCGGGGACGCAAGATCGGCTTCGTATTCCAGTCGTATCAATTGGTGCCCACGCTGACGGCCGAAGAGAACGTGCTCTTGCCGTTGGATCTGGCGGGGGACGGCTTCGCGGGAGCCGCACGGGCGCGCGAACTACTCGACCGCGTCGGGCTGGCGGATCGCGTCGACCACTATCCCGTGCAGCTTTCCGGCGGCGAGCAACAACGCGTGGCCCTTGCCCGCGCCTTCGTCGGACAGCCGCCGCTCGTCTTGGCCGACGAGCCCACCGGCAACCTTGACAGCGAGAACGGCAAGCACGTCCTCGATATGCTTGTGGAACTGAACCACACCGAGCACACAACCCTCGTACTCGTAACGCATGACCGCGAGCTGGCGGCACGCGGCGGCGTCCCCGGCGAAGTTCTTCTTCATCGTCATGGCAGTCGCCATAGGTGTCGGCGCGCTCGCCGGTGTGCGCGGCTTCAGCGGTGCGTTTCGAACAATGCTGCTCCGCGACGCGCAAACGCTCATGGCGGCGGATCTGGCTGTCCGCGAATACCACATGGCGACGGAGCCGGAGGAAGCGATTGTCACGAGCCTGATTGAGCGCGGTGTCGAGAGTACTTGGGTCACGGAAGCCGTTTCGGCGATGTCGTCGGAGACATCCGGGCGACCCTTTCTGGTCGCGGTCAAAGCGGTTGATCCGAGCAAATATCCGTTCTACGGCCAGATCGAGTTGGACCCACCAGGGCCATTGAGCGCCGCGTTGGCTCCGGACACGATCGCGACGTCGCGGGGTCTGCTGTTCCGTCTCGGTATCGAGGTCGGCGACACGGTGCGGCTCGGTGACGAAACATTCCGGCTGGCGGCAGTCGTGCTCGTCGAGCCTGACCACATGACCGGCTCGTTCAACGTCGGGCCCCGTGTGATGATCAGCCGCGAGGCGCTCGACCGCAGCGGCCTGATGCGGCCGGGAAGCCGAGCCTCGCGGCGCTACCTCTTCAAACTGCCGCCGGACAAAATCTCGATCGAGCAGGCGCGGGAGGAGTTGCGAGAAGTCTTCGAGGGCGGCTACATCACGGATTACCGTGAGACCCATCCGACGATTCGACGAGGACTGGACCGGGCGACGAACTTCCTGAGCCTTGTCAGTCTGGTGGCGTTGATCGTCGGTTCGCTGGGCGTCGCGATGGCGATGTATTCGCACCTGCAACAGAAACTCGACACGATCGCAATCTTCAAATGTATCGGAGCCCGGTCGTCGCAGATCATTCGGATCTTCATGATCCAAACCATCGGCCTGGGGCTGGCGGGAAGCTTGGCCGGGATTCTGTTCGGATGGTTGATCCAGGTTGGGTTCCCGTCGTTTTTGCCGGACTACATCCCGGTGCCCGCCGGCCTGGAGTGGCAACCGGTCGTCGCCGTGCAGGCGCTCGCGATTGGCGTGCTGACGACGTTGCTGTTTACCCTGCCGACGCTACTCGAGGTGCGAGATGTACGGCCTGCGCTAGTATTTCGACGTGACATGGCGGCACAGCCCGGCGGTGCAAAGCGAAGAACGGGTGTTCGTGTTGGGTTGTTAATCATCGCGGGAATCGTGGCGGTCGCGGCCTGGCTCAGCGAGTCGCTTGAAGTGGGCGCATGGTTCGCGGGCGGACTTCTGGTCAGCCTGTTGGTGTTCACCATCTTCGCGCGGCTGTTGTTGCGGTTTCTGAAGACCATCCCACGATTACTACCCCGGAGACTCCCGCCTTCTTGGCGGCACGGTATCGCGAATCTGCACCGCCCTGGCGTTCATGCCGACATCGTGCTTGTCGCGCTCGGTGTCGGCGTCATGTTCACGCTCACGGTGTATCTTTTGCAGGCTTCGGTGGTCAACCAACTAGCCCTGAGCGCGCCGCCGGATATGCCGAATCTTTTCATGGCGAACATTACTGATGCCGACCGCGATGCGCTTGAAGAGTTGATCGCGCGGCACCCGGGCGTCGAGGGAGGAGTCGATCTAGTGGCTTCGGTGGCAGCACGGTTGGTGACGATCAACGGCGTCCCACTTGAGGACATCTACGAGAGCACACGCGGCCGTACGTATCGCGCAACACGGAACCTGACGTGGCAGCTTGAGCGCCCCGACTACGTGGAAGTGATTGAGGGTTCCTGGTGGCAAGGCGAACCGGACGAGTTCCTCGTCTCGGTCAGGGAGTCGACCGCGGAGCGGCTGGGCATCGAAGTCGGGTCGGAGTTGCATTGGGTGGTGGGAAGCGGGCCGGTGACGGCGAAGGTCGCGGCGATTCATCGGGCCGAGGCAATCCGGCCGGGCTCGGGCTTCAGCTTTATCCTGTCGCCCAACGCGTTGCGGAACGTACCGACAGCTTATTACGGCTCGGTTCGCATCGCCCCCAAGCAGACTCCGGAGTTACAACAGGCTGCTTTCGAGCAGTTCCCGAGCGTAACGATCATCAGCATCGCGGACGTCCTCGGGATCGTTCAGGAAGTGGTGGACCAGATCGCTCTCGTGATCCGGTTTGTTTCAGGCTTCGCGATCCTCGCTGGGATCGTCATCCTAGCGTCCAGCGTGATCGCGACGCGGATGCGGCGGGTGCGGGAGACAGCGATTCTCAAAACGCTCGGCGCGACGCGGGCTCGCGTGACGAGCATTTTTTCGGTAGAGTTCCTGATCTTGGGCCTGAGCGCGAGCGTAATGGGAAGCCTGTTGGCGACCGTGTTCTCGGGGCTATTGCTGGAGCAACTTCTCGAGGTCGATTTCGAGTTTGATCCGCTACCCCACCTGGTTGCGATCACCGGGACCACGCTGCTCGCGAACCTCGCCGGTTGGCTGGCCAGCCTGCGCATCCTCGGACGGAAACCGCTTGAGGTCTTGCGAGGCGAGTGAGGCTAAGTGTGGGCCTTTTGGGACTCGTCGAGGCGTTTTTCGATCGGCACAAATTCGCGCTGGTCGGGACCGAGGTAAACCTGTCTTGGCCGAGCGATGCGGCGTTCCGGGTCGGCCATCAACTCTTCCCAGTGCGCCAGCCAGCCGGAGGTCCGTGGAATCGCGAACAGTACGGTGAACATCTCGGGCTGGAAGCCCATGGCTTCGTAGATGATACCTGAGTAGAAATCGACATTCGGGTAGAGCTTCCGTTTGACGAAGTAATCGTCTTCGAGCGCGATCCGTTCGAGTTCTTTCGCCAGATCGATCTTGGGGCTTCGTCCCGTGACTTCGAAAACTTCTTCCGCGATCTGACTGATGACCCGCGCACGTGGGTCGTAATTCTTGTACACGCGATGCCCGAAACCCATCAGGCGGACTTCCCCGGCTTTAACCCGCTTGATGAAATCGGGAATGTTCTTCATCGAGCCGATCTCATCGAGCATCTGAAGCACCGCTTCGTTCGCGCCACCGTGGAGCGGCCCGTAGAGGGCACCCGCGGCCGCGGCGGTCGAAACATAGGGATCGGAGTTCGCACTCGCAACCGTCCGCATCGTGCTGGTACTGCAGTTCTGCTCGTGGTCGGCGTGGAGAATAAACAAAACGTCCAGAGCCTTGGCTAACACCGGGCTCGACTTGTACCGCAGCTCTGTACGCTTCCAGAGCATGTTCATGAAGTTCTCGGTGTAAGTCAGATCATTGTCCGGGTAGGCGTAGGGCAAGCCCAGGCTGTGCCGGAAAGCGTATGCCGCAAGCGTCGGCATCTTACCGATCAACCGCAATTGCTGTAATCGCCGGTTTGAGGGGCTCTCGATATTCTTTGCGTCAGGGTAGTACGTCGAAAGCGCCGCTACCGAGCTAACGAGCATCCCCATCGGATGGGCGTCATAGAGAAATCCGTCCACGAACTTCTTGATGTTCTCGTGGACCATCGTGTGATGGATGATCTCTTCGTTCCAGTTCTGGAGTTCCGAATTAGTCGGCAACTCACCGTGCAGCAGCAAGTACGCCACCTCGGTGTAGTTGCAGTGTTCAGCCAGTTTCTCGATCTGGTAGCCGCGATAACGCAGAATGCCTTTTTCGCCGTCGATATAGGTGATCCGACTTGTACACGAAGCGGTATTCGTATACCCCGGATCGTAGGTCATCATCCCGAATTCTTCGGGATCTTCCTTGATCTGGCGAAAATCCATCGCCCGGATCGTGGCGTTCTGGATCGGAGCCTCGTATTCTTTCGAGGTTCTTGTGTCGATGAGTTTTAGTTTTGGCTCTTCCAAGAGGTCCTCCGGCGGTCCAAGCGTCGCGGCGCCAGTCCGTGGGCGGAATGAGCAGCATAGCAGATTCACGACTTACGGGCGTTCAGAACCCCAAAACAACGTCCGAAAACACCCGGGAAAGACGCTCAGCCGAGCTGGGTCTTGCCGCCGTCGATCAGGATCGTTTCGGCGGTAATAGCGGTGGCGTCAGCGGCCAAGAACAAGCAGACCTTCGCCACTTCTTCGACCGTAGCGATGCGCTGCAAGGGGGTTACTTGGCGACCCTTCTCGAAGGTCACTTCCGGCCAACCGGCGAAACGCGTATGAACGAGACCGGGCGCGATGGCGTTCACGCGGACGTCCGGCGCGAAAACCCGCGCGAGCGATTTAGTCATATTCACCAAGGCCGCTTTCGACGCCGAATACACAATCGTACTGCCGGCGGCGTGCCAGGCCGAAGCCGACGTATTGTTAACAATCGATGAGCCCGGCTGTTTGCGCAACAGGGGCGCGGCCGCTCGGGCGCAGTAGAACGCGCCGCGTAGGTTGGCGTTGAGCGTGCGGTCCCAAATCTCGTCAGTGAGGTCTTCGAGTTGATGATGCGGCGTGACTTTGCTCCACCCGGCATTGTTAACGAGGACGTCGAGGCGTCCCCAGCGTTCCTCAACGGCTTGCATCATAGCTCGCACTTCGACATCTTTGGAGACGTCCGCTTGATGCGCTACCGCCTCACCCCCAGCTTCTCGGATCGCCGCCACGACCTCGTTCGCCTGCTCTTGGGAAGCCCGGTAATTAACAAGGACCTTTGCGCCCTCCGCGCCGAATAATTCCGCGATCGCGCGGCCCATGCCGGTGCCGGCCCCCGTGACGATCGCTACCCGTCCTTCGAGCTTCATGTCTGATTATCCTTGTCCCATGCGCGTTTGAGGAATGCTGCGCCTTCGAAGGCGATGTCATCCATCGACGCCGCCAGATCACGCCATATCGCCGTCGCCGCGGCGAGCTGAGGAATCGTGCCGTTGAACGATTCGATCGTCAGCCAGCCGTCGTAACCGATCGACCTGATCGTCCCGAGAACATTTAGCCAATCCACGTGGCCCGTGCCGGGGACACCCCGATCGTTCTCGCACGTATGAACGTGCTTGAGCCGCGGCCCGCACAAACGGTAGCCCTCCGCGATGCTCTTCTCTTCGATGTTCGAGTGGAAGGTATCAAAAAGGATGCCGATGCGCGGGCTGCCGATCTCGTCGACGAATCGGACGGTGTCCTTGGCGGTGTTCAGAAAATATGTCTCGAAGCGATTCAAGGGCTCGATCGCCAATTCGACTCCCGCATCCCGCAAATCGGCATCGAGCTGCTGGTGGAACTCGACGCCCCACTTCCACTCGTCCTCGTTGCGGCGGCGTCCGGGTAGATGGCCAACGGGCGAGTAGGTAGGACCGGCGATCAACTTCACATCGGCCTCCCCCGCCGTGGCGATCAGCCGCTTCCAATGCTCGACGGTTTCCGCGCGAATGGCAGGGTCCTCGCTGATCGGATTCTTCCCCGGTGGATTGACCGAACAGAAGGTACACTCGAGGCCGTAGTCGCTGAGCGCCCGCTTGAGAGCGGCCACATCCACGTCGTTGGCATCGAACGCGGGAATCTCGATTCCGTCAAGGCCCGCCTCCTTGATTTTTCTCAGGGGGATAGAGGAGTCGAAAGCCCCCGACCAGATCATTGTGTTGACGCCAAGTTTCATAACGTGAGGTCCCCCCGCTGGAACCTGCACATTATGCCACGGACTGTACTGATTCCAACATTCGGCAGCGGCCCCCCGGGCAATCAACGGTGTCTATTGGAAGCAAGGACGCACAACAAATCGGATTGTACTCGCGGTAGGCTGAAGCTCGCGGCAACCTGATGAACAGCTCTCGAAGGGAGACTTGCCATGATATTCAAGGGGAAGATGGTTTTTGCGGCTCTTCTGGTCGCCCTAGTCGTACCGGGGACGCGAGCCGCACAGAAACCAGAGCTAGAACCCTCCACGACGCTCGTAGGGAACCCCGCGTATATCAGTGCCCATCTTGCGCTAGGACACGAATTCCTTGCGGCAGATCAGAACATCCCAGGATTGCTGGCACTACTGCGCTTTTTGACCTTGGAACCGGATTCCGCGCGCTCCGAAGGAGCGCTATCCCTTCTTCGGAATGTGCTCGAGTCTCAGGTAGAGGAGAAGGCGGAAGGCGATGTCCTGGTTACCATCAACTCTGACAGCGACACACTGGAGGGAGATTTCTTCGGTGCTGAACTCATGCTAGCTATCAGCCGGGCTGGGCAGTTCACCGAGGAGCGGAGAGACCGAACAGACCTGGAGAACATGGTCGATCAGCTTGGAAGTCTCTTCGCATTCATGGACGAAACCGACGAACCGAAGGACACGGGGTTCGCGATGGAGTACTACGTTCCGTACTTCGTAGAGTTGAGAAAGAACAATTTCCAGGAAGCGCTTGTCCATTACATCCACCAAAGCTCGGAAGCGCCTGCCGTAAGCGAGTGGCTTGACGCGAACTACCAGCAGGTAAAGAGATTCGAAGACTGGTCACAGACCCACCAGAACTGGCTTATCGAGATGCCGGACAAGTAGGAGCAGAAACGGGAGACATATAGAAGCACCTCCCAGTCGGTCGGAGCGGTTTCGGTTCGGCACTGCTATGCTTCGACTCGAATGAAACTTCAACCTAAAGCGATGAACTTGCTTTGTCGGGCCCGGGCCTTCCAATACGTACTACTGACAACGCTCCTGTTGATGGGCACTCATCGGGCGGGCGCCCAACCGAACGACGACGCAGTAAGAACCGTGTGCGACTTCGGAGCTATCGGCGACGGCAAAGCCGACGACACCGCTGCCTTCCAGAAAGCCGTCGATGCGCACGCCGGCGCGCTCAGGCTTCCCAAAGGGAAGTACCGCATCACGAAGCCCATCCGCATCGCACTCGATGAGACCGGCTACACATCGATCGTTGGCGACGGCACGGCGACCGTCATCATGGCGGGCAAAGGGCCTGCGTTCCACGTCGTCGGAACCCACGACGGCACCGCCGCGCCGCACACCGTCAAAGACGCCGTCTGGGCCAACCAGCGGATGCCGCTGATCGATGGCTTCGAGATTCGCGGCGAGCACCCCAAGTCCCTTGGCGTCGTGGCCGAAGGGACGATGAACGCGATCTTCTCTCGGCTGTTGATCCGGCGTGTTCGGGACGGCATCGTACTCACGGGGCGCAACCGCAACGTGCTCATTTCCGAGTGCCAGATCTATCACAACCGCGGCGTCGGCATCTACCTCGACCGCGTCAATCTGCACCAGATCAACATCGCAAATTCGCACATCAGCTACAACGGCGGCGGCGGCGTGGTCGTGCGCCGCAGCGAGGTACGCAACCTGCAGATCGGCACGTCCGACATTGAGGGCAATATGGACCCCGACGGTCTGCCGACGGCCAACATATTGATCGACACGCGCGAGGGGTCTGTTCGCGAAGGTGCGATCGTCGGTTGCACGTTGCAGCATACCCACGAAGCTCCGGGGTCGGCCAACATTCGCTTCATCGGCCGCGAGAAAGAGCCCATCAAGATCGGCTACTTTTCAATCTCAGGCAACGCGCTGAGCGACGTAGCGGTCAACGTTCATCTCAAGTATGTTCGCGGAGTGTCGATCACCGGCAACTCTTTCTGGAAGGGTTTCGAGCATAATCTGCTCGTCGAGGGCAGCTCGAACATCGTGGTCGGACCGAACCTGTTCGACCGCAACCCCGACTATCGTCCAGCGGACAGCCGCAACAGCCTGCTATTTGTCGATTCGGTGGATTCAACACTCACCGGCTTGCACATCAATCACGCCTTAGGGGAAGAAGCCGCATTGACGCTCAGGCGATGCAAGCGCTTCAACGTGACGAACTCAATGATTCTCGATTCAGCGAACGTCGGACTGCTGCTTGACGAGGTGGAGCACACCCGCGTGTCCGATACGGTGATTCGCAACGACCGGGCCGACGCGGGAGAGTTCGTGGCGATTCGAGTCTTGGGCGGAGACGACAACTCGTTAGCGGACAACGTATTCGGTGGAACGGTCGATATTGATGGTGGCTCCGCGAGCATCAGCGGCAACCGTTAGCAACGCCGCAACGCGCTTGTGGCGCGCAACACAAGGGTCGACCCCTTACGGGAAACGCACTGCAATCTAGCGCTAGACCTGGGCTATCCTTGGGAAAGCTATGGAAACGATGCGAGTTGCGGTCGTGCAAGCAGGCTCAGCGGTCTTCGATCGCGACGCCTGTCTAGCCAAGGTAGAAACGCTGGCGCGCCAAGCGGCGAAACAGGGCGCTCGGCTCATCCTTTTTCCCGAAGCCTTCGTGGTGGGCTACCCAAAAGGCCTCGATTTCGGCGCACGCGTGGGCTCGCGCACGGAAGCGGGCCGCGACGACTTCCGGCGCTATTTCGACGCCGCGATCGACGTCCCCGGACCCTCGGTCGATCGGCTCAGCGCGCTGGCAGGGGATCTCAACACCTACGTTGTCATCGGCGTCATCGAGCGTGATGGCGGCACGCTCTATTGCACGGTCCTGTTCTTCGGCTCTGACGGCGCTTTTCTTGGCAAGCACCGTAAACTGATGCCCACGGCCGCTGAGCGGCTCGTGTGGGGGTTCGGCGATGGCTCTACGCTGCCCGTTTTCGACACGCCCGCGGGCAAGCTAGGCGCGGTGATCTGCTGGGAGAACTACATGCCCCTGCTGCGCACCTACATGTACTCGCAGGGCATCGCCATCTACTGCGCACCGACTGCTGACGATCGCGAATCCTGGATCGCTACGATGCGCCACATAGCGCTCGAAGGCCGTTGTTTCGTTCTGTCCGCCTGCCAATACCTGACCCGCGCCGATTGCCCCGAGGAGTACGATGCCGTGCAGGGCAACGACCCGGCGACCGTCCTGATGCGCGGCGGCAGCGTGATCATCAATCCGCTCGGGAAGGTGCTGGCCGGGCCTGACACAGAGGGTGAGACGATCTTGGTGGCTGATCTCGATCCGTCCGAAATCGCTCGCGGCAAGTATGACTTCGACGTGACGGGCAGTTACTCGCGGCCCGACATCTTTCAACTACGCGTGAACGAACGCCCGCAATCGCCCGTCGCCGGCGACGAGACGGAGTGACCATGATGCAACGACGAAGCTTCTTGCAAACGACGGCTTCCGCCGGATTCGCCGGCATGAGCGCGGCTTCGGCCGAGCGTGTCCTCGGTGCGAATCGCCGCGTGCGGCTGGCCCTGGTCGGCCGCTCCGTCGCGCGCAACATGATCAAAGTAGACGGGGCCGAGTACGTGGCGACCTGCGACGTTTACGACACGAACGCCGAGCGGGCCCGCGACGAGCTCAACCCCAAAGCAAAGACGTATCGCGACTTTCGCGAAGTCCTCGAGCGGAAAGACATCGACGCCGTTCACATCGCGACACCCGACCATTGGCACGCCATTCCAACCGTGCTCGCTTGCCAGGCGGGCAAGCACGTCTACGTCGAGAAGCCGCTGGGGCACAACATTCTCGAGGGCAAAGCGATGGTCAAGGCCGCGAGCAAAGCGAAGGGCATCGTCCTCACCGGAACGCAACAACGATCAGCTCCCCATTTCGCCGAACTCGCCGAGATCGTCCAAAGCGGCCGGATCAAAGACATCCGCTACGTCCGCGTGTGGAACTATGCGAACCGCGCACCTGATGGGCTCGGCACGGAACCCGATTCCGCGCCCCCGGACGATCTCGATTGGGACTTCTATCTCGGCCCCGTACCCAAAGCACCCTTCAACCGCAAGCGTTTTCTCGGTACCTACCGCCAGTTCCGCGACTATTCAACGGGCCGTATCAGCGACTACGGCACTCATCGTTTCGACACAGTGCATCAGATCATGGGCGCGGACCGGCCTCGAACGGTTTCCGCATCCGGCGGACGACTCGTCGTCGGAGGCATGGGCGACCAGCCTGACTTCCAGCAAGTTACGTACGAGTATCCCGACTTCGTTCTCAGCTACGAAATGTGTGAGTTCAACGCCCATGGCATTGGCGGACGGTCTACGCCGGGCATGCAGTACTACGGTGCCGGGGGACTTGAGAATCGCCCGAACGGCATGGCCTTCTACGGTTCTAACGGCACGATCTTCGCCGACCGCATCGGCTACGAAATCTATCCCGAGGGCAAGTTTGCCGAAGGCCCCCATGCGCTGAAACGGCGCCACATCAACGTCAAGCGCTCGACCGACCGCCACGCGGCTCACTTCATCGCCACGATCCGTGACGGCGCGAAGCCCCGCTGTGACTGTCTGACGGGCCACCGGTCGAGCATCATCCCGATGCTCGGCAATATCGCCATGGAAGTCGGCAAGAAGCCCCGCTGGGATTCCGACAAAGAGGACTTCATGGGCGCGCCCGACGCTTCACGGTTGCTGGGCCGCAAGGCCCGCAAGCCGTGGGACATGATCTCGATCTAGCGCTTGAACACGCGTACTCGGCACTTCGGCGTCTGAAACTCACAGACACTCAACAACAGCGAACCAAGGGATACTAAGTCCCCCTTCGCGGAGTGCGATGCACACTGTTCACCCTTTTTCCTCCGATTCATACGTGCCTTCGTGAACCATTACCGTCCTCTGTTTCTTGTGTGGTCCCCACGGGCTCAAATCGAGCTCATAGAACACACAACGGTACGAGCTTGATACTGCTTTCAACAATAAGCCGCGCAGATTACCCGCTTGCCGCGGGCATGTTGCTCATAAGCGTCCGCAGGCGGCTCCACATATTCAACCCGCGCAAAACCTACCTGTGTGAGCATGAACTCCAGCGCCTTCGGCGAGGGGCAAGTCGCCACCGGCGAATGCCCGGTCTCAGTGTTGTCAGCGCTGAACTCGTCCGTCTCGTCGATGAGAGCAAGGACGCCATGATACGGCCGCGTCCACTCCTGCGCACCCCACTCGGCCTCGCCCTCGACTTCATCAATCACCTGCGTCTCGATCACACAAACGTCCGAGCAAACCGCCCGCAGGTTCCGCAGCGCTTGCATCGGGTTCTCGAGGTGATACAGCACGCCGAGAAACAGCGTCAGGTCAAACGTCCCCAGCGCCGACGTATCAAGCGTCTCGATATTGCCCTGCCGAAGCTCAATGCCGGTGTGCCCCAGCCGTTCCGCCGCGAACCGCGCTTTGCTCAGGTTCGTCTCGCGAAGATCCAGACCCGTGATCCGCTCCACGCCGAGCCGCGCCATCGCAAAGCTGTAGAAACCCTCATGGCAGCCGATGTCAATGCAGCGCACCCCCGGCAGGCGTTCCCCGAAGTGAGCGGTGACAACGCCCTCCACCATCCGCCGCCGCGTCTCAAAAATATCGACCACGTGCGGCGGGACATTCGACTGGGTTCGCAACCCGCCGCCGAAATCAAACGGATAGAACCACGGCCCGAGAGCGTCAATCCGTTGCTGAATCTCCTGATCCCTCATCCCGCCTGTTGCTCCGCGAGCCGGCGCAGCCAGCCACCACCCCAATAGCTCACCGCATCGGGCAGCCCTTCGGCCGCCGCTCGCGGCGAATCCGCGACGCGCTCGAACTCCGGATGTACCGCGAGAAAATCGTCTACCGCCGCCGCCGGGTTGTCCTCCGTCCAAGACCGGTCACCACCGGGCACATCGGACAAATCCTGCACAATCGTATCCGCCACGATTACGTACGACCCCGGCGAAACAAGCGGCGCATACGCCTCCAGCTCCCGCCGTACATGCACTCGGGTGTGGTCGGAATCAAGCAGAACCAGCGTCGTCTCATCCGGCTCGCGCAAATCTTCGATCTCGCCCAACACCTCGGGAGATGCCGAGTCACCCTCAAGCAGCGTAATCATCGAACTCAGCTCGTGCCGTTCCAGCATCTGCCACAACGTTTCCGGTACGTTGATATCCACTCCGACAACTCTCCCGCTGCCGAGGGCCTTGCAAAGGCTCGCATGAAACAGCAAAGAACCGCCCTGAAAGACGCCCGTCTCGATGATGAGGCTCGGTCGCACATCCCAAAGCACTTCCTGAAAGCGCACCAAATCGTCCGGCAATTGCAGCACCGGCAGCCCCATCCAAGTGAAGCCGCGGTAGTAGCTCAGGCTCCACCCCGCCCGCACCCACTGCCTCGAAATCTCCGCGAACGCCTCGCGGCTGTAAAGATCGTGAGTGACCGGCGGCCCGCCCTCTCGCTCAACAGCGAGAGTCTTCGCGTCTGTATCGACGGTGAGTTTCATGCGGAGCGTCTAGTCGGTATCCGGCTCATCGAGGCTGTCGACCAGCCGCTGCCACAACTCCGCTTCAACCTTTTGCGGTCCCGGATGAACCGCCCGGCCCTTCTTGCCAAACCGCGGCAGCACAAGCTTCTCGTGAACGACCTTGCCGAAGTAGTGCTCCGGCTCGGCCACCAACACTTGCTCGTGCGGACGTGCGATCACCTTCATTCCCGCGCTTCGCAACAGCGGCTCCAGCGCCTGATAGTTGGGAATCCACCAATTCGTCGGGTCGCCTTTATAGAGCGCCTCGATAAACATCATCCGCGGGAACGCCGGGTCGTCAACCAACGTGTCGTCCGGACCGCGCTCGTAGTTTAATTTCCGCTCGCTCTCGCCATCCACTTCGAGCAGATGCGACTGAAAATACAGCCGCTCCTTCGTCATTTCAGCCACGCGGTCGAGCACCATCACAGGATGTTTCAAGTGATAGAACAGCCCCAGGAACACCACGTAATCGAAGCGCTCTTCCGTCGTCAGGCAATACGTCAGCGCGTCCTCATTGATGATCTCGACATCCACGCCGAACTGCGCCGTCGCGAACTCCGCCTGGCGTACAAACTCCTCATACGGATCGACCAGTACACACCGCTCCGCGCCCCGCAACTTCATCTGGATCGAGAAGTACCCGGCATTCCCGCCCAAATCGAGAACGGTCTTGCCCTCCAACGAAGCGGGGACGAACGGCTCAAACAGCTGCCAGCGCGCCGCGGGACGGTAGGCCGGTTCCTTGCCGTTGCCAGTCGCGACGCCGCACGGCAATTCGAAGTGCTGATACCACCAGCCCAACTCGCGCACGCGGCGAGCCACCTCGTTTTTAAGCGCATTTTCGGGAGCAACAGACATCGTCAGAAACAGCGCCACATTATAACGGGAGAGCCCTTAGGCCCTTGTTGTTAGCGGCCCGCGGGCTGCCCCGTCACGCGCTCCAGCGATTCGCGAAACGCCGGGTTCGGCGATTCGGCCTCCCACTCCACGGCCAAACGAAACAGCCGCGCCGCCTCCGCCAGATCCCCGCGCGCTTCTTCGGTGAGCCCGAGAAAGTAGACAGGATAAGGATTCCCCGAACGATCCATCTCTAGGGCACGCTCAAAATACTCCCGCGCTGGTTCGGCCAAACCCCAATCCCAATAAACCGCTCCGGCTTTCTGGTGGTGATACCACTTGTCCGGCTCGTTCCTAAGTTCCTTCTGGACCATGGCGATCTCAGGAATCAGAATGCGGTCGCGCAACTCCGTATCCTCTTCCGCTTTCTTCAGGTGCTCGCGATTGTAAGCTGACGCCAGGGTGCCATCAGCGTGAAACGTATAGGCGTGATCGAACTCTCCAAGCGCAATATCTTCCAATCCGACGCGCCGGACGAGTCCCTCACCACCCCGCGGTCCTTCCCGAAGCATCACAACGGTCCAACGACGTTCGCGCCCCAATTCATAAGCGACGTAATCCTCGTACGCCGGAACATGGAATGGGCTGAACGGTGACTTCACGCCGGTGACGAGAATACTCTTCGCGTCGTCCGGAACCTGCCGCAGCGCGTGGAACGAATCGTAAGTATTTCCAAGAATTCGCTGCTGCTCGACCTGCCAACGATGCGCCTCGTACGGCCTACGATCAAGCGTCCAACCGGCTACGACGAGCACCACCGCCATAGCCGGTGCGGCCCAGCGCAACCACGCCCGCGTCGTCGGACCCATCCCCACCAGCAGAAGCGGCGAGAATGTCAACGTCGCGCCGACCCAGCCATAGTTCGGCTCGAGATGGTTCGGCAACAGTGCGTGCGGCAATAGCGCGGAAAAGCCCGCCAACAGAAACATCAACGCGGGACGAAGTGTTTCGCGCTGCATCCACGCCACAGCCAGGGCGAGTCCCAACAGCAGCAGGGAGGCAAGCGGCAACTGGTGCGAGAGCAACGTACCTAACGAACTGAGAACTGACCCTGGCGACACATCAATGAAGTACGGATGCGTCGGGTCGCGGTTGGGTTGAACAAATCCCTGCCGCGCCCCGAGGCTCGCGGCAGCCCCCGCCAATTCCAAGGAACCGATCACGAGCAGCGCAACGACCGCTGTCCTCCGCCGTGCCGCATCCACGCGGAACACCTGCCATAGCCAATAGATCAATGCCGCGACAAAATACGTCTCTTTCGTCAGAACGAGCAGTCCGATCAACGGAACGCACGCCACAAGCCAGACCCGCCGGCCGCCCTGTAGCCAGTTCTCCCAGGCATGTATCGCGAGCAACAAATAGAGCAGCGAAAGCGCCGCCATGGCGTCGTGCGCGTGATTCGCGTATGCCTGCGGATGCCCGAACAAGTGAGCCGCGAAGAGCGCCACTCCCACCCAACCAATCATGCCCGGCGCAAGCCGCCGCCACAGTTCAGCGATCAGTGCCGCGTTGAGCAGCGACACGCCGATAATAAGCGCCGTCGCCCCCTGCAACCCCGCATGCCCGAATACCCATAGCGCGAAGAACCCCGCCGGACGGGGATAGTCCAGCTTGCTCCAAATCGGCTCTTCATCACCGACCAAGGCCGGCGGCAGATAGTGATCCGAGTGCAGCGGATCAGCGGGGGCAAAGAAACCGGGGAAGACGAACTGAAGACAGACCCAATAGAGCGCGGCGACGAGTAGCAGAGTCAGGCCGAACCGTTTCGCGTCGAACTCGGCTGCTTGTGCCCCGGTCATTGTTGGCGAGGTTACTGCTGCTGCATGAGCCGCAACGCGGGTTGCTCCAGTTTTGCCGCCGACAACCCGTGCCGATCGAGCATGAAGGCCTCGCTCCCGCTGACGCCCGGCTCCAACCGCGCCACTCCGCATCGCACGACTCGGCAATCCAGCCCTTCGTCGGCCACCAACTCACAGACCAACGAACCGACACCGCCCGTGCGGTAGTGTGCCTCGACCGTGATCACTTGATCGTAACGGCTGAGCAAGTCTCGTAGATTCGCGGGCGGCTCGTCGCCTAGGTTATCGACCAGGGCCACCGCCGCGCCCACACCGTGCGCCGCCAACGAATCCGCCGCCGCGATGGCCTCGCGCACCGCTGTCCCTAACGCGACAAACAGCAGATCATCCCCCGGGACCAACAAAGGAGCGTGACCCAACTCGAAGCGTCCATCCAGGTCCGGCAGCGTCGTCTCGTTATCTTTCCCTATCCGAAAATACACCGGACCGGACAAACCCACCGTGGCTCGCAAAGCGTTCGCGGCCTGCTTGTGATCGGCCGGAGCAACGATCGTTACACCCGGCTGTGACCGCATCACAGCAACATCTTCGAGCGCATAGTGCGAGAACCCGTTGTGCCCGTATTCGAACCCACCGCCCACGCCGACAACCCGCACCGGCCAGCCGTGTTGCACCGGCCCATTCCGGAAAAACTCAAACGGCCGCAGTACCGCGAAGGGCGCGATCGAATATACGAAGGGAATCATGCCGCCTTCCGCCAACCCGGTGGCGAGCCCCATCATGTTCTGCTCGGCGACTCCGGCGTTAAAGAATCGCTCGGGAAAACGGCTGGCGAACGGCTCGACGGCCAGATAGCCGAGATCCCCCGTCAGGAAGACAATGCGCTCATCCTGCTCGGCCAACTCGACGAGCGTCGCGATAAAAGCCTGTCTCATTCCGCGTTGACTTCCCGCAGCGCCTGAGCGTATTCGTCGTCAGACATCGGCCAGTAGTGCCACTTAACCTGGCTTTCCATGAACGAGACACCTTTGCCGAATCGCGTTCGCGCGATCAACACACGCGGCGGCCCAGAGGAGGTGTCGATCGCATTGAGTCTCACCGCGATCCGGCCGGCCGCGTCGCCTTCAACCGCGTCGTCCTCGATCACGTCCCAGCCAAACGAACGCCAGCGCTCCGCCATCGGCGAAAGGTCGAGGACGTCTTTGGTGTGGCCAAGCGCCTGCTGTCCGTTGAGATCAATCAGTGCCACCAAGTTTGAAAGTCCGTGGTGCGCGGCGAACATTGCGGCCTCCCACACCGAGCCCTCGTTACATTCCGCGTCGCTGAGCAGGGTGAACACACGCCGCGAGCTACCCTGCAATCGCGCCGCCAGGGCCGCGCCGGCGGCCATCGAAAGACCGTGTCCCAGCGAACCGCTCGCGAAGTCCACGCCCGTCAACACCTCTTCGGGATGAACGCCGAGCAGGCTGCCATCCCCGCAGAACGTGTTGAGTTGCTCTTCGCTAAGCAGGCCCTTCAGATGCAAGGCCGCATACAGAGCCAGCGCGGCGTGCCCCTTCGACATCACAAAGCGGTCACGCTCAGGGTCCGACGGATCGTCGATCCGCAGCACGTCTCCGTACAGCGCCGCCAGCAAGTCCGCGACCGATAGCGCACACCCGATATGTCCAACGTGGGCACGGTGTGACTGCTCAAGGATGATTCGGCGAATGCTACGGGCGTCCATGTAGAAAGCGGCTCTGTGCAGCCAAAGCGAAGCCTCTAGTTTACTGTGCTACTCTCGACCAGCACCGGTTGCGCGAAACTCGTTTTTCCTTCCGCGGCTTTACCCTCGACTTGCTCAATCGGTAACACAAGTCCGCCTGGGCACGAATCGGCGAGACGCCGGGCTGCTTGTAGCCCCTCCGGGCGGCCGATATACTTCAATTGCAGAGTTCTGTCGCCGTGCAGGGTAGACGCTTCCCATCGATAGTAGTCTCGACGCTGCTCATGCTGAGCCTTGGCGGATCTGCATCCGCCCAGTCAGGCGCCGACGCCGTTGCGTTCTTCGAAACCCGCGTCCGCCCCGTCCTCGCCGAGAACTGTTTCGCCTGCCATACCTCCACGAAACTCGGCGGACTCGAGATAACGTCCCGCGACGCGCTGACCAAGGGAGGCAACTCAGGCCCTGCCGTCGAGCCCGGACACCCCGAGCGCAGCCTGCTTCTCAAAGCGGTGAGTCACACTCACGAACGCATCAAGATGCCTCCGCAAGGCAAACTCAGCGAAGAGCAGATCAGCGACATTGCAGCGTGGATTCGCGACGGCGCCATCTGGCCCGCCACGCCGGAAAACCAAACATCCAACACCTTCCAAGTCACCGATGAGCAGCGCAAGTTCTGGTCGTTCCAGCCGGTCCGCGAGCCTGAACCGCCGAAGATCCCCGCGGAGGATGAAGCCGCCCCGATCGACCGCTTCATCCTCGCCAAGCTGGAAGAGAAGAATCTCAACACCGCTCCAACCGCCGACAAGCGCACCCTTCTCCGCCGCGCCTACCTCGACCTGATCGGCCTGCCGCCGACGCCCGAGCAAGTTCGCACCTTCGTCGAGAATGATTCCCCCGACGCCTTCGCCGAAGTCATTGACAACTTGCTCGCGTCCCCCCGCTACGGCGAACGCTGGGGACGCTACTGGCTCGACGTCGCCCGCTACTCCGACGACAAATTGAACTCCACGCAGATGGAACCCTATCCGCACGCCTACCGTTACCGCGATTGGGTCATCAAGGCCTTCAACGACGACATGCCGTACGACCTGTTCGTGAAAGCGCAGATCGCGGGCGATTTCCTGGAAGGCGGTAAGGACCCGAATCTCGTCGCCGGCTTGGCGTTCTACGGCCTCAGCCCGCAGTTTCAAGACGACCGCATCGACGCCACCGGACGCGGCTTTCTCGGGCTCACCGTGCACTGCGCGCAATGCCACGACCACAAATTCGACCCCATCCCAACCGAGGACTACTACGCGCTGCTCGGCGTCTTCAACAGTAGCGAGGTCGACGAATTCCCGCTCGCCGACGAAAAGACCGTGGAGAGTTATGAGAAGCAAGCCAAAGGAATCGCCGACGAGCAGAAGCAACTCAACGACCTGCTCGGAACCCAAGCGCGGCAGTTGGCCGAAGCGCTAGCCGGCAACACCGCGGCTTATCTCGAAGCGACCTGGAATATCCTCGGGCCCCGCCGGCGCGACACGGCCGAGGTTGCCCACGAGTTCTTCCTCGACGAAGAAACACTCGAACGCTGGGTGCGGTACCTCGGCGACTCGCCCCGCGACCACCCGCTACTCGATCGCTTCGACGACTTCCTGGCGGACGCTTCACCCAACAACCTGCGTCCTTGGGCTGTAGAGATGGAAGCTCTCGCTCTCGATGTACTGCACGAGAAACACCGCATCGACAAAGAGAACAAAATTCGCCTCGGTGGTGAGGATTCCGCCCGTAAAGCCAACGAAGTCGAGATGCTGTCGCTCGAACGCGACCGCCACTTCCTTTGGCGTGACCTCGGTTCGGCTCAGGCGTTCGACGCTCCGGTCGAGTTCGACCACGGCGTCCTCTATTACCTGGGGGGCGAGATTGACCGCTTCCTGTCGGCCACGTTGCGCGGTCATGCCTACCGCCTCCGTGCGAAGGTCGAAAGCCTCAAAGACACGCTCCCGGAAAAGTATCCCTTCCTACACGTCGTCCACGACAAAGACGACCCGAAGAATGAACACGTGCACATCCGCGGCAGCAAAGACAATCTCGGTGCCGAAGTCCCAAGGCGATTTCTCACCATCCTCGGCGGCAAGCCGTTGCAAACCGGAAGCGGCCGCCTCGATCTAGCCGAAGCCATTGCTTGCTCGGACAACCCACTCACCGCCCGGGTTATGGTCAACCGCATCTGGCTGCATCACTTCGGGCGCGGCATCGTCAATACACCCAGCAACTTCGGCCGGATGGGCGAACGCCCCAGTCATCCTGAACTGCTCGATTATCTGGCCGCCAGCTTCGTCAAGAGCGGTTGGTCCGTGAAGGCAATGCATCGCGAGGTCATGCTGTCAGCCACTTACGCGCGCTCGTCGGAGAGCATTAAGAAAAACGAGAAAATCGATCCCGACAATAGCCTATTCTGGCGCGCCAACCGCCGTCGCCTCGATGTCGAGGCGCTGCGCGATTCGCTGCTCCACGTCTCCGGGAACCTGGAGATCCTACTCGGCGGCGAGCCCACCCTCATCTCCGAACCAGCGAACCGCCGCCGCACCGTTTACTCCTATGTCAGTCGACGCAAGCTCGACAAGAGTCTCGGGCTGTTCGATTTCCCGAACCCGAACCAAACGAGCCCGCAGCGCATCGGCACGAACACGCCGCTCCAGGGCCTGTTCTTCCTCAATAGCGAATTCATCATGCGGCAAGCTGAGAGACTCACCGACCGCCTGATCGGCGAGATCGGCGACGACGGGAAGCGCATCGAGCGCGCCTATTGGCTGGTCTACGGCCGCGCACCCACGAAAGAAGAGATGGCGCTCGGAGGTGATTACCTCAAATCCCAAGACAATTCCTGGCCCAGCTACGCCCAGGCCTTGCTGAGCGCCAACGAGTTCCTCTACATTCAATGATGAACCGGGCCCCCATGCCGCAACTACCCAGAGCTGTGAGCCGCCGCGAAATACTGCGTAGCGTCGGCACCGGCCTCGGCGCGGTCGGGCTCGCTCGCACCCTCGCCGGAGCAACCACCTCCCCCGATCCGCTCGCCGTCCGCGAGCCGCATTTCCCCGCCAAGGCCAAGCACGTCATCCATCTATTTCTGAACGGTGGCGCATCGCACGTCGATAGCTTCGACTACAAGCCGATGCTCGAAAAGTACAACGGCAAGCCCTATCCGGGCGGGAACCTCAAGACCGAGCGTAAGACCGGCTCGCTCATGAAGTCGCCGTTTGAGTTCAAAGAGTACGGCGAGAGTGGACTCAAGATCAGCGAGATTTTTTCTCATCTCGCGGGCTGCGCCGATGACCTCTGCGTCATCAAATCGATGTACACCGACGTGCCCTTCCATGAGCCGTCGCTGTTCATGCTCAACTGCGGCCATCGCCTCGCGGGACATCCCTCGATGGGGGCATGGCTCACCTACGGCCTTGGCACCGAAAACCAAGATCTGCCCGGCTACATCGTCATGTGCCCGGGGCTACCGGTCATCGGGCCGCAGCTCTGGTCTTCCGCGTTTCTGCCGGGAAGCTTCCAAGGCGCATACGTGCGCAACGACGAAGAGGACCCCGAAAAGCTCGTCTCCTACGTTCGCAACCAGCGCCTGCGGCCCGAGCAGCAAGTGCGCCAGATGGACCTACTCAGCAAGCTCAATCGCCGACACCTCAACCAACAGGGCCACGCACCGGAGCTCGAAGCCACCATCCACTCGATGGAAGTCGCGTACCGCATGCAGGTTGAAGCGCTGGACGCCTTCGATGTCCGCCAAGAGAGCACGAAGACGCGCGAGCGCTACGGCGAAGGCGATTTCGCGCGCGGCTGCCTCGTAGCACGGCGGCTCGTCGAGCGCGGTGTCCGCATGGTGCAGGTCTACTACGGCAACATGCAGCCGTGGGACACCCACCAAGACATCCAGCGCATGCGCAAGCTCACCGCCGATTCCGATGCGCCCATGGCTGCGCTCATTCAGGATCTCAAGGCCAGCGGACTACTCGACGAAACCATCGTGCTGATCAGCGGAGAGTTCGGACGCACACCCACCGTGGAGGTTAGCGGGCGCATCTCCGTACAGAACGGCCGCGACCACAACAGTCATGGTTTCTCAGCCGTACTCGCCGGCGGTGGCTTCAAAGGCGGCCTCGCCTACGGCAACACCGACGACTTCGGATTCAAGGCCGAAGAGAACCCCGTGCACCCCCACGATCTACACGCCACGATGTTGCACTTGATGGGCTTCGACCACACCCGCCTTACCTACCGCCACAGTGGGCGCGATTACCGCCTCACCGATGTCGAAGGCAAAGTCGTCGAAGCACTGCTGGCGTAGAGGCTACTCCGCTTCGTCCAGCTTCAAAGCCACCGAGTTGATGCAATACCGCATCCCGGTAGGCGTCGGCCCATCCGGGAACACATGGCCCAAGTGCGCTCCGCAGTCCTCGCACAGTGCCTCGATCCGTTGCATGCCATGACTCGAATCGGTTTCCGTCGCGACCGCGTTCTCCCCCGCCGGCTGCGTAAAGCTAGGCCAGCCCGTCCCGGACTCAAACTTGTCCTCGGAATTGAACAGCGCCTTGCCGCAAGCCACACAGCGATACGTGCCGGGCTCTTTACAGTCAACGTACTCGCCCGTGAACGGCGGCTCCGTCCCTTTCTCGCGGCACACGTGGTACTGCTCGGGCGTCAACTCGGCCCTCCAGTTCTGCTCAGTTTTCTCGTTTTTCATGGCAGTCTGTTGGACGCTCGAAATCACGAAAAGATGCAGGGATTCATAACTTCGCAGCGCGAATCTCTGCCTTGAGATTTACGGCTTTTCATTAAGCGGTTTACCAGGTGCGGTCGACGCCGACGACCGCGAGATCCTGACCCTGCTTGCGCAGGTAAACGGTCATCGTCTTGTTCTCGTCCCCGCCGTGGACCTTCGCGGCGAAGTACTCTCCGTGGGACCCACCCGTCACCGCTGCCGGCAACCGAAAGCCACTCGCTCCCGCGATCGCCGTGTGAGCTTCGGACTCGTTATCGAAGCACGACCATACCGCTTGTAGACTCCGCGAACCCATCAGACCGTGCTTCACACCCAGATCCTCAAACTTTAATTCGCCGCCCTCGACGCGGTCGCGAGTCGCTGAGATGCTCCTCGATCAGCTTCCCGAGCCCGAGCCGTTCGTCCAACTCCCGAACCAGGATCAGCCCGCCGTCGGAAGTGACACGCGATCCTTGGAAATCGACTTTCAATAAGCCGTTGAAGCTTAGCTGGAACGGTTTGTTTTCTTTTTCACCCATTGGGTGTTGATCTCCTCAGCGCCTTGAGTTCTTTGCAGTCCTCATAAATAAAGGCGTCCGAGGCCACCCGATGGTTAGCAGAACCCAAACTAAAGTGGAAATCCTGGTTAAGACCCACTGAAACGGTTGCGAACGGCGCAGAACAGCTCTGTAACGGCAAAGCGGGCCGTGTCCGCTATTCCCGGCTATGTCTCAGTCACTTCGGGTTCACCGATAGCCAGTCGTTGATGAATCTATCCAGATGGTCTTTGACTCCGTTCCGAATGAACTGCCGCATGGTGTTTTCTCCAACATACCCAGCAGAACGGCTTCCCCATGTCTCGACGGTCAATTTAACGGACGGTTGCCGGAACAAGGTAACCTGTTGTTGAGCCGACACCCGGATGGAGTAACTGATGAGTCTATGGTCATAACCTAGGCTGTTGACGTTGATCTACATGACGGCGGCTTCCGGAAAGAGATCAGCGTACTGTTGCTCCGTTAAGACCCGAATACCCGCTAACCGAAGTTTCAGTTCAGCGTCGGTTTGCAACACGTCTCTTGTTAAGCCCACTTGTTCCGCTTCTGGTCCGGGGGATTCCACAAGAACTGTGATGCCGACGAGACCCTTGAGGCTAAGGATTTCGGATTGGTCCGCCCCGGACATCGCGCCCGCAGCGACAACGGTTAGAAGCGTTACCAAGAGGCAGTGATTCAGCAGGGTTCGCAACACCACGACAGCATAGCTCGGTTCAGCGGGCCAGCACAATGGAAACGGCCTATCCGTTGGGCTGATATCGCCCACTTTCGGACCCCTCCCACCCGGCGCTTGTGAGATCCCATCGGAGCCAATCTGAAGGACCCTCCCACCGCGAAACCGCCGAACCAGTTCCGGCGGGGGCTCCCGTACCATCCGCAGGATAGCCTCACGCAAGGCCTCAGGCTCCGCCCGGAAGGCCTTGGCGCAATCATCGAACGTCAACGGGGCCGGGGAACCTTGGAGCCATTCCAGGGCGTCTCCGGCCTCATCTTTGCCGGTGAGAACGTCGCGGATGGCGGAGTCAATCAGGCCGGCGGCGAGCAGGCGGAAACCGGATTCGACCACAACCGCATTCTAACGGCTGATCACATACTTATCACATAGAGAACACGATGTACCAATAATTACTCATTGCCATGGGTTTAGATGTATATGTCCATCTGATGTTTTATCAGATGTGACCTAGCCGGCGAGTGTGATCTCGCTTCGGACGCCGCGCATATCCATTTCGTAGTCGATCTCGATGACCGGGGGGCGCGCGAAGTGCCAGCGGACGCCATGGTGCGCTGCCTCATGGAGCGCGGGCACGATGGTGTCCTCCATCAACTCGGCGATGTTGAACACGGTGTAGATGTTTGACTGCGTGATGTCGGCGTGGGTGACGCCGAGGGAGTCAAGACGACGGTCCATGATCGAGAGCACTTGCTTGGCTTTCGCACGTAGGCCTTCGGTGGAGGTGTCGCCGCGGCTGACGATTTCGGAGCCGGAGAGATTGCTTGACCGCAACTCGCCCGCGCCGGCGATGACGAACGTCTTGCCCTTGTGGTCGGACGGGATCGTGTAAGAGAAGCCGTAGACCGAAGGCGCCGTGACCGGGTTGACCGCGATCGCCACGTTGGTGCGCGCGACAGGGTTCAGTCCGTCGACGTGCGTTCCCCATTCTTTCAGGCGATCGATGTAGGGCTGGTTGAACTCATTGAAGCCCTCGATCGAAAGCGCCTCGGGGATTCGAAGCTCCATGCCGCACAGCGCGTGCAGCGGGCGGTTCAGGGCTTTCAGATGTTTTTCGATGATGTCGAATGCATCCCAAAGTTTCAGCAACGGGTTGAAGATCACACGGACGACCTCGTAGCCGTCATGGGCGACCGCACCCGATGAATACGGGCCGCTTCCCTTTGCGAACTTGAAATTTCCTTTGGGGTTATCAATCACGGGTATCTCCGGAGAAGGGGAAGACTGTGCCGTTAGGGCGGCGGCAGCCATCAAGTAAGACCAGCGGCGTCGAGTGAGTTCCATGGCCCCAGTCTAAGTGTGTGGGTGTTGTCTTTGCTAGTTGCGGATCCGAATTGTGTGGAAGCTACTGCATCCGAGAAGGGCCTCGCGAGTCGCCGAACTGAGAACCGATGCGCTTGCGTCCTGTGAAGCCCTCTTCGGGGCGATGCCAGAATTCAATGCGCCGTTCGCCCAACTTCCAGCAGAGATAGACTTCATCTCCGTCGAGTCTGGCAGGGAAGTCGAGCAGTCCCATATCGAGATCTTTAACGAGGCAGCCCGTCTTTTCGATGCCATCGACGGACGACTTCAGGCGCTGCATGCAGACGCGCTGGACGGCTCGCTTCTCGGCTACTTTGACGGGATTGATTTCAACGCCGCCGAGCAGGTGGATACGTTCGCCGATCGCCTGTAACTCGCGCTCCATCTGGGCAGCACCCTTCTTGGAGTCAATGGCGGTCCGCAGCAAGTCCTCCAAGCCGGGGATGCAGTCTTCTGCTTCTTGTAATGTGAAGAATTTAGACATCAGTGTGGGGCCGCCCGATTGCACGGGTACCCAACTTTACGCGTCTTTCTGAAAACCCATTGTGAAACCCGAGACGTCCATGTTTCGGGGCTGTCGGCTTGGCGGGCACGGCATGCCGTACCCCTCCATTGTCTACCTTGAGTTTTCACACGGACTCTCTAAGGATAAGGCTCCTGGCTAAAGCCCGTGTAGGGAAGGACGCTGAAGCGCCCTGCATTGGATTAAAGGAGCGGCCTACACGCGGTTACATGTACATGCCGCCGTTGACGCTGAGCACCTGACCGGTAATGTAGGCTGCGTCATCGCCGGCGAGAAAGCTGACGGCTTTGGCGATCTCATCAGGCGTGCCCAGGCGGTGCAACGGGATCCGGTCGACTGTCTGTTCCTTGACCTTGTCGGGAAGAACGTCGGTCATCGGTGTCTCGATGAAGCCGGGGGCGACGGCGTTGACCGTGATGTTCCGGGACGCGACCTCGAGGGCAAGTGACTTTGTAAGCCCCATCAGACCCGCCTTCGAGGCAACGTAGTTTGCTTGGCCCGCGTTGCCGGAGAGCCCGACAACCGAGGTGACGTTGATGATCCGTCCCCAGCGCTGCTTCATCATGCCCTGGAGGACTTTCTGGATGCAGACGAATCCGCCGGTCAGGTTGGTGTCGAGAACCTTATTCCACTGCTCGGCCGACATGCGCACGGCGAGGCCGTCTTGCGTGACGCCGGCGTTGTTGACCAGGATCGAGACCGTACCGGCTTCCTTCGCCTTGCCGAAGGCCTCATTGATGGAATCACGCGAAGTGACGTCGAGCGCAACGGCGTCGCATTGTCCGCCCGAGGTGCGAATCTCTTCGACGAGAGTGGCGAGTTTGTCTTCTTGACGCGCCGCTACGAAGACGTGCGCTCCGGCGCGGGCGAGGTCCTGCGCACAAGCGCGGCCAATGCCTTGGCTGGCGCCGGTGACGAAAGCAATTCGATCTTTCATGGTGAGAGCGCCTCCAGTGTTTGTAAGTCGTCCACGTTCGCGCCTTTGAGCGAACGGTCGATGCCACGCAGAAGTCCGGTAAGGACTTTGCCCGGCCCTACTTCGATGAACTGCTCAATCCCCTGTCCAGCAAGGTGGCGGATGGACTCTTCCCAGCGAACCGGGTTGGGGACTTGGTCTTTTAGTCCCTGGCGTGCCGCGTTGCCGGACCGGACTTCGGTAGCCGCGAAATTATTGATGAGAGGGACGATGAGATCACGGAACTTGGTTGCGTCGAGATCGGGCGCGAGTTGATCTTGCGCGGGCTTCATTAGAGCGCAATGGAAGGGCGCGCTGACGGGAAGGCGAACCACCTTGCGGGCGCCCGCTTCCTTGGCGAGTTCCATGGCGCGTTCGACGGCTGCGGTGTTGCCGGCGATGACTACCTGCGTCGGCGAGTTTAGGTTAGCGGCGCTTACGACCTCGCCCTGGGCGGCGTCCTCCAGGACTCCGTCAAGCTTCTCCGGCGGCAGCATCACAAGCGCCGCCATGGCTCCGACGCCGGCGGGAACAGCTTGCTGCATGTATCCGCTGCGCTTTCTGACAAGACGGACGGCGTCAGCGAAATCGAGCGCACCGGCGGCGACAAGCGCGGAGTATTCGCCGAGGCTATGTCCGGCGACATAGTCAGCGCCGACACCACGCTCTTTGAGCACCGCGAGCACCGCGATGGAGCAAGTCAGAATGGTGGGCTGGGTATTCTCGGTGAGCTTGAGGTCTTCCTCGGGGCCCTCGAAACATAGACGTGAGATGGGGAACTCGAGCGCTTCATCGGCTTGTTCGAACACGAGCCGGGCGGAAGGGAAGGCTTCGGCCAACTCGCGGCCCATCCCGGGTTTCTGCGAACCTTGACCTGGAAATAGGAAAGCTGTCTTCGGCATGAAGCCCTAACGGTATCGTCACGGTGCGCAGAGGCGCAACTGCTAGGACCCAGGCAGAGAGCCCTGAGCCTCCCCCTCCCCCTTCTTGGTCGGGCGGACTATTTCGGATAGGCTCGTTTCGCTCGCGGCGCATGCAGGCGCTGAGAGGAACGCAGTTTCGGGTATTAGTAGGTTGAGCGGCCGCCGCTAACGTCGTAGGCCTGGCCGGTGACAAAGGAGCAGTCGGGGCTGGCGAGGAAGTGGACGACTGCGGCGACTTCTTCGATTTTCCCGGTACGGCGGCGGGGAATGCGGGCGATCATGTAGTCGACCTGCTCGGGTGTGAGCTGCTCGAGAATGGGAGTACGGATCACCGCGGGCGTTACGGCATTGACGCAGATGTTGCCTTCGGCGACTTCTTTGCCGAGAGATTTCGTCAGCGCGATGACCCCGGCCTTCGAAGCGGAGTAGGCCGTCATGTTCGGGTTGCCGTCTTTACCTGCCACGGACGCGATATTGATGATGCGACCGTAATCGCGTTCGCGCATCGACCCGATGACCGCGCGGCAGCACTGAAAGACACCGGTGAGGTTGACGTCAATGACGCCCTGCCAGTCCTGATCGCATTGTTCCCAGATCGGCGCCGCCTTACCGCCGATGCCGGCGTTGTTGACTAGGATGTCGATCTGTCCTGTTTTCGCCAGGACGGTGTTGACCATCGTTTCGATGGAAGAAGAGTCCGTGACGTCGACCGCGACGGCGAAGGCTTTAGAGCCGGCCGCCGAGATTCGCTGAGCCGAGGCTTCAGCCTCTTCTGTATTTCGGTCGGCGACAGCGACATGCGCGCCTGCCTGAGCGAGACGGGTCGCGATTCCTTCACCGATCCCCTGGGCCGCGCCGGTGACGATCGCGGTTTGTCCGGTTAGATCAAAAAACATCTAGTCTTCTTTCGTCTCGGGTTCAGCGTCGGTGTCAGTGGACTCCTCGGCAGGTTCTTCGGCAGTTGCGTCGGCGGTTGCTTCGTCCGTCTCGGCAGCGGCCTCGACCACTTCGCCTTCCTCTTCGGGAAGAGCATCCATGAACTCGTCTTCGTCGTCGACAGGCTCGTTCTCACGGTCTTCCGCGAGGACTTTGACGATTATTGGGACGTCGATGTCTCGATGAATGTGAAGGGAAATCTCATGTTCGCCCACCATGCGGATGGGTTTGTTGATGAGAATCTTGTGACGGTCGATGGTGTAGCCCTTGTCTTCGAGATATGCGGCGACATCGCGAGACGTTACGGAGCCAAAGAGCTGATCGGAGTCGCCGGCGCGGGCCGTGATCTCGATTGTCAGTTCCTCGAGCTGCTCGGCGAGTTTGTCGGCATCACCGCGCATGCTCGCCGCCTCGCGGTCCGAAGCGGCCTTCATTTGATCGATCTGATTCCTGTTGGCAGCCGTGGCCGGCAAGGCCTTCTGCTTCGGGAACAGGTAGTTGCGAGCGTAGCCGTTAGCGACACGAACGACATCGCCTTTGCTGCCGAGCCTACGGATTTCTTCCTTCAGAATGACTTCCATTAGGATGACTCCTCCGTTTTCTCGGTCGCTGGGGCGGCAGCAGGCTTTTCGACAGGAGCCGCCTTCTCGGCTGGAGCCGGCGTAGCGACAGGAGCCGCTTGCTCGACAGAGGCCGGTGATGCGGCAGGAGCTGTTGATGTGTCAGGGATCACTTGGTCGCCGGCGGCTGGTTGATCAGTCGTGGCCGGCTTTGCAACGGGTGCTGTCCTTGGGGCCTGTCTGTCACCGCGGTCATGGCGGGGCCGCATGGGACGTCCGCTACCGGCCGGTTTACCTGGGCCGGCGAAGGGGAGCAACGCAATGTTGCGGGCGCGCTTGATGGCACGCTTGAGAAGCCGCTGATGCTGGGCACTGAGACCGGTGTGACGGCGCGGCAGGATCTTGCCGCGATCTCCGATGAACTGGCGCAGGCTGTCGGCATCTTTGTAGTTGATGTCGTCGATTTTGTTGACGCTGAAGAAGTCAACCTTGCGCCGCCGGAAGAAGCGTCGCCCACCGCCTCCGCCGCGGTAACCACCACCGCCCCTACCTCCGGGACCGCCGCGTCCGCCGCCACCAGGACCGCGATTGCCGCCACCAGGACCGCGATTGCCGCCACCAGGACCTCCGGGGCCGCGAGAAGGCGGTGCACTGGAACCTTGAGAGCTGGAAGAGCCACCCGACGGGGCCGGCGCCGATGTAGTGGAGGGGGCTGGAGAAGCCACCTGTGGCGCTGATGTCGTTGATTCGTTTTCTGTCATCGTTTTTTCCTATTCTAGGCTACGCCTTCGCCCCTTCCGGTGCGGCAGGTGCGGCGGGCGCGGGGGCCCCCGGCGCCGATGCGGCGGCTGGTCTCGGCCTGTGGCGAGAGTCGCCCGCAGGTTTGTTGGCAGCCCGCTTTTCGCGCTTCTTTTTGAGCTTTTCGATACGGGCCAACTCCTCGTCGATTCGGATTGTCATGTACTTGATGACATAATCGGCGACGCCCAGGCGGCGTTCGATCTCTTTGGAGAAATCGTGATCCTGTGTCAAGGAGTACCGGACGAGTACGTAGTAGCCCTCGGTCTGATGCTGTACCACGTAAGCAAGACGGCGCTTACCCCAGCGATCGACCTTGTCGATGGTACCGCCGCCCTCTTCGATGGCCTTGGTGAACTGCTCAACGGCAGCGTCGACCTCTTCGTCGGGAAGATTCGGTCTCAAGATAAAAATCAACTCATAGATTCTCATGCGTCCTCAGTATTGGCTCCCGGGGCGCGTCGGTTGTAGACCGACATGGCCTGAGCGGCGCCCTCGGTTAGGATCAGACGAACGGCATCGGCCGCCCGCCCTACGAATTCATCTACTTCTTCCAACTCCTTACGGCGAAACGGCCGAAGCACAAAGGCTGCTCCGTCCGAGACGGGATGGCCGGGTTGAATGCCCATTCGTAACCGGATGAACTCGCCCGTGCCAACGGCATTGATGATCGACTGCACTCCTTTGTGGCCGGCCGCGGAGCCGCGTTCGCGAATGCGAAGTTGCGTCCAAGGCAGTGCCAATTCGTCATAGACGACCAGGAGCTTGTTTGATTCCAACTCATAGTTACGCAACAGCCCTTTGACGGGGCCGCCGCTCAAGTTCATATACAAAAGCGGCTTGGCCAGCAGGACGGCCTGACCGCCGATCTCGCCGCGGCCCACACGGGCATCGGCTTCCTTCCAACTGAACCGAATGCCTTCTTGCTCGGCCAGGCGTTCGAGGGCCATAAAGCCCAAATTGTGCGGTGTCGCATCGTAGCGGCCGCCGGGGTTGCCCAGTCCGACGATGAGCCAGGAAACCGGACCTGTCTTGCTCGGATCCGGACGAGCCGATCCCGACCATCGAGACAACACGCGGCGCAAGGCACCCATGAGAAGTGGTCATGGAGGGTACTATTCCTCCGCGCTCTTGTCGCCCTCGGCGGCCTTCTCGGCATCTTCGCCCTCGGCCACGCCTTCGCCCTCGACGAGTTCCTCTTCGGGCGTCTCTTCCTCGACAACCTTCGGCGTCACACAATGGACCAGCAACATGTCGGAAGGGCTGAGGAAAGCATGCTTGTCGGACGTCGGCAGATCGGCGACGCGAATCGCTTCGCCCAGGTTCATCGACGTCACGTCGATCTCGATTTTCTCGGGGACCTCAAGCGGCAGAGCACGCAGATGGACCTCGCGGTTGACAACCTCGTCATGTCCACCCTGCTCACGCGCGCCGTGGGAGACGCCAGTGACATCAATCGACACATCAACCTCAACCTGTACTTGCAGGTCGACGCGCCGCATGTCGACGTGCAGCAGGTTGCCGCGTACCGGGTCGATCAACCAGTCCGAAGCCATCGCGGGGGCGCTTTCGCCGCCGCTGACTTTGAGATTCAAGATCTGGTTGTGACCGGAAGGCGACTGCAGCAGCCGTGTGATCTCCTTGCCATCCAATTGGAGGGCGATGGAATCCTTGCCGAGGCCGTACAGAACGGCGGGTACTTTTCCGGAGGCCCGGAGCCGGCGCGCGGCGTTCTTGCCTCGCCCGTCGCGCTGTTGCGCGTCCATATCCAACTGCTGTTGCATCATGCTCTCCTTCGTCCGTCGGCGGCCACCCGTTCAAATCCGTTGGGAAGTCGGGCGGCGCGGTCTGTCGCGCCGATGGCTCTCTAGTCGAAAAGTCGGCTGATCGACGTCTCCTCGTGGATTGATTCGATCGCCTGTGCCAGCAAGGGCGCGACGCTGAGCTGCCTGATGCGGCCACAATCGCGAGCACGTTGCTGGAGGGGGATGGAATCGCCGACGACCAACTCGGTCAGCGGCGAACCTTCGATGTTATCGAGTGCCGGACCCGAAAGCACTGCATGGGTACAGCAACCATAAACGGCCGTGGCTCCGTGCTCCATCAGCGCCTCAGCTGACTTCACAAGAGTACCGGCCGTATCGGCCATGTCATCCACGATCATACACGTTCGGCCCTCGACGTTGCCGATCACGTGCATGACTTCCGCGACGTTCGCTTGCTCGCGGCGCTTGTCGATGATCGCGAGCTGGCCGTCGAGCCGCTTGGCGAAAGCGCGGGCGCGTTCGACGCCGCCGGGGTCGGGCGACACGATGGTCAAGTTCTGAAGGTTCAGAGTGTTGATGTAGTCGACCATGACCGGGGCTGCGAACAGATGATCCACCGGAATGTCGAAGAAACCTTGGATTTGGGCCGCGTGCAGGTCGAGACTCAAGACACGGTGCGCGCCGGCGGTGACGATGAGACTCGCGACGAGCTTGGCCGAAATGGGAACGCGCGGCTTGTCCTTGCGGTCCTGCCGGGCATAGCCGTAATAGGGTAGGACGGCGGTGATCCGTTTGGCCGAGGCTCGCCGCAGGGCGTCCATCATGAGCAGCAGCTCCATGAGGTGGTACTCGACAGGGGTGCACGTCGACTGGACGACGAAGACGTCGGCGCCGCGCACATTTTCGTTGACCTGTAGCCAGATCTCGCCATCAGAGAACTTCTTGATCAAGCAGTCCGATACGTGTACTTCGAGCTTGGCGCAAATATCCTCTGCCAGCTTCCGGTTAGCGGAGCCCGAGAAAACTTTGATTCTTGAACGATCCATCAGCCTGCCATCGGTGCGCGCGAGTCAATCTATTCCGGACGACCGATCAATCTCCCCAGATGGACTGACAGGCACGGCGGCTCAACGTGGGACCAACCCAGACTGTACCGGGAAAGCCACCGAACGTAGCCGCAGCTGCTTGGGCCCAGCTACGTTCCGCAAACAAACCGAATAACGCCGAGCCACTACCTGACAACATCGCCGCGTCAGCCCCACTTCGCACGAGATGGTCTCTCCACAGTTCCAACCCTCGGAACTGCCGAAAGACTACCTTCTCGAAGTCGTTTGCGAAAAGGTCGGGTGGGGTTTCTGCGACATGGTCTGCTCCAGCTTTTCGCCGAGGCACACCAATACCTGAGTAGAACACATTTATGATATTCTGGGCGGCTTGCGGTGTCAAACCGGACCGCCGGCCGTGGCCGAGGTCATCGTACGCCTGGGCGGTCGAAATCGGTTGATCGGGAGCTAGTACAACGAGCCAGCGGCGCGGAGGATCGGGGAGCGGATAGACTTCCTCGCCCCGCCCAACACCGACACAACGGCCGCCGACGAGAAAAAAGGGCACGTCGCTCCCGAGGCCAGCCGCGATTTTGCAGAGGGTGGCGGGCGACGGCGGGGGGCGCAGCATCTTGCTCAGGGCAAGTAGGACCGCCGCGGCATCGCTCGATCCGCCCCCGAGGCCCGCGCCGACGGGGACACGCTTTTCGAGATGGATCTCGACGGCCCCCGGCCACTTGCCGGCCTTGAGCAGTTGACTCGCGGCTCGAGCGGCAAGATTGCCGCTACCTGCCAAGTCCGGTCGATCGCAATCGAGTTCGACGCGGGCGCGCGCACGCGGCCGGTACGTGACGGTCAGACGGTCGGCGAGGGAGATCGTCTGGAGAACGGTCCGCAACTCGTGGAAGCCGTCGGGGCGCTTTCCCAGGATTCGCAAGGCCAGGTTGACCTTGGCGGGAGCTCGCCCCGTCAGCGTCGGCATCGTCTACTCGTCGTATTGCAGCAGTGAATGAATCTTGTAGCCGGGTAGTTTGGCGCGTCCGTTGAGGAAGTTCAGCTCGACCGCGAATGACAGGCCGGTGACGATGCCTCCGAGTTTCTCGACCAGTTGGCAAGCCGCGGCTGCCGTGCCGCCGGTAGCAAGCAGGTCATCAACGATGAGCACGCGCTGCCCGGGCTGGATGGCGTCTTTGTGGGCCTCGATGCTGTCTTCGCCGTACTCGAGGGCGTAAGTAACGCTGACGGTTTCGGCGGGCAGCTTCTTGGGCTTGCGGACGGGGATGAAGCCCGAGCTCAGCCGTGCGGCCATCGCCGGGCCGAAGACGAACCCGCGCGCTTCGATGCCGACGACCAAGTCGGGCTGTGCGTCGCGGTGCGGTGCGGTCATCTCATTCAGCAGGGTTTCGAGCCCCTGGGCGTCTTTGAGAAGCGTCGTAATGTCGTAGAACAAGATGCCGGGCTTGGGAAAGTCGGGAACCTGACGAATCAGCTTCTTGAGGCCCTCGATGCGCTCGGGGGTGGTGGTGTCGTTGGACATCCGTGTACCTTTACCTTTTCAGTATGTGATGCGAAAGCCGCCGGCGTCGCCGGGAGGCGCTTCGGATTCGTCAATGCGCTCGACCCGCGCCCAGCGGGGTCCGTACGCCAACAGCCCTTTCAGCTTACCGAGTCTGTCGAGATCGCCGCCGGCGTAGACTTCCACCGAGCCGTCGGCGCGATTCTTGACGTAGCCGGTGAGACTGAGGTCCAGCGCCATGCGCTCGACGAAATAGCGAAATCCGACTCCCTGGACCCGGCCGTGCACGATGAATCGGCGGGCGCTGGAGTTCGAGGCCATGGTAGGTTGCTGGATCGCCGCTCGGTAGATACTACACGGCGACCGGACGCAGTGGGTAGATTCTGCCTGCCGTCGGTGTGTGGCCCGGGAGAACCTTCCCTTTTTGAATCAACGGGTTAACGCGTATCAAGGGTTTGGTCCGTGAGTTGCTTTGGTTAGAGCGTGACTCCGATCGAACAAGTTCTTCCCGCTACGTTGGTCGTTTTGGTGTCGTTCACCTTGGCGCTTGTCGCCGAGTGGGGCGTGCTCAGTGTCATCGTAAGAGCGATGGCGCCGAACCCTCGTGTGGTCAAGAACTCGACGGCCGGATCGCAACGACTCATCCGCTGAGTCGTTAGCCCTTGCAGGGTCTTTAACCCGACGGACCACGGGAACGCCTCCGCCCTGCAAGGGCTTTTTCTTGCCCTTGGGACGACAGGCCAGTTACTTCCGTGCTTGCCGTTGAGGCTTTTTGACGCGCGACTGCCTCAACTTCTTGGGCTTGCGCTTCGGCTTGGTAATGCTAAAAGCACCGCTGCCGAGGCTCTCGGCGCTGTATAGATTGTCTTTGTCTTTTGTCTCCGCCATTCACTCCTCCAAGCCGTTATTCTAGCCTACCGGTGCTAGTGGGCCGGGCCGGTCGCGGTGGGTTTGTTCCTGGCAGGCAGCGTTCGGTGTCAGGCAGCCTGCTCGTGCTCATGCACCACGACACCCGCCGGCATGACCAATGTTCTAACCGCGAACAGGTGGGTGGCAGATCTTACCGAGCAGACATGGGTGGCGGGAGCCGGTCGCGGACGGTAGGTTGGCGGGGCGCTTATGGAATGTTTCGTGCGCCAGGATGGCGAAGGCGATTGCTTCTTTCGCTTCGCTGTCGATGCCGTGGTCGGTGGACGTGCGGAGAAGGGCAGGGTTGAGTGCGTCGCGGAGTCGACACATGAGCTCCGGATTCTTTACGCCGCCGCCGGAAGCGATCACTTCGTCGATGCCCATTTTCGGGGCGACGAATCGCTGCAGCGCCGCCGCGATCGTCTCGGCAGTGAACGTGTTGGCGGTGGCCATGGCGTCGGCGGGTTCAAGTGAGGCGTCGAGAAAACGTGCCAGAAACGCCTCGCCGAATCTTTCGCGGCCAGTGCTCTTGGGTGGTGATTGTTGGAAATAGTCGTCTTGGCTGAGACGGTCGAGAAGCTCGCGGTCGACGGTGCCGTCGGAAGCGAGCCGCCCGCCCTCGTCGAACTTGCTCGCGCCGCCAGAAAAGTGCTGCGCCAGGGCGTCCATGATCATATTGCCCGGACCGGTATCGAAAGCGATCACCTGATCAGGCTCACCGGCGGGTGGAATCGCGGTGACGTTGGCGATGCCACCGACATTCAACACGACGCGGCCGAGTCCTCGATCACGAAACAGCAGGTAATCGACATAGGGGACGAGCGGGGCTCCCTCGCCACCAGCCGCCATGTCCGCCGGACGGAAGTCAGCGACGACCGGGACGCCCGTAAGCTCGGCGATCAGCGCCGGCTCGCCGATCTGTAGCGTGCTCTTGACGAGCTGTCCGCCGATCTCAGTTTCTATCGGCTGGTGGTAGACCGTCTGGCCGTGCGACCCGATCAGTTTCAACTCGCTGAGCTTGATGTCGGTTCGCTCGCAAGCGTCGCGCACAGCCTGTCCATAGAGCCGGCCCAACAAGAAATGGACTTGGCTGAGCCGGCCGATGTGGGCCTCGGTATTGGTGACCGAGAAGATCGCCTCGCGGACCGCCGGTTCATAGGGAAAAGAATGAAGCGCGCGCGGCTTGACCGTCTGTTTGAAGCCTTGGCCTCGGATTTCGACGAGCGCGACATCAATGCCGTCGACAGAGGTGCCACTCATGATTCCAGCTACTAGCATTTCTCTTTGATGGAAACGGCGGCGGGACTTCGGCGGCTGAGATCAGCTGCTCAGTCTCCCCGGCCGAGCCTTTCTTTCCATTCGGCGATGAGACCGAGGGCTTCAATGGGACGGAGTTCGTCGACGTTCGTGTTGGCGATATGCTCGGCGACGCCTCGTTGAGACTCGTTTACAAAGGATACCTGGATGGGCGCGTCGTTTGGCTCGGTCGAAAGTTCCTCAGAGACTGTCTGCTCTCGTTGCTCGTGCATTTGAAGGACGGACCGCGCCCGGGTGACGACCTCGCCGGGAAGACCGGCTAGTCGCGCGACTTCGATGCCGTAGCTGCGATCAGCCTTGCCGGGCTCGACGCGGCGCAGAAAGACGATGTTGTCCCCAGATTCTTTGACCGAAACGTGCAGATTGACGACACCGCCCAACTGCTCGGCCAGCTCGGTGAGCTCGTGATAGTGCGTCGCAAAGAGCGTTTTGGCATGCGTCTGAATGTGGATGTGTTCGACGACGGCCCAGGCGATCGCCAGCCCGTCAAAGGTTGAAGTCCCGCGGCCGATCTCATCGAGCAGGATCAGGCTCGACTCGGTCGCGGTGTTGAGAATTTGCGCCGTCTCGGTCATCTCGACCATGAAGGTTGAGCGGCCGCGGGCCAGGTTGTCGCTGGCGCCGATGCGGGTGAAGATGCGGTCGATGATCGGTAGCCGCGCGCTGGTGGCGGGAACGAACGAGCCGATTTGCGCGAGGATCGCGGTGAGCGCGGTCTGGCGCAGGTAAGTGGACTTGCCACCCATGTTCGGGCCGGTAATGATGGCGATCAGGTTTCCGATTGGGTCGAGGTAAACGTCGTTGGGGATGAAGCGGTCGCCGCCCTGCTCGTCGGACAGTCGCTCGATTACCGGGTGGCGTCCGCCGGCGATTTGAATCTCCCCACCCGCGCTGAACTCTGGAGCGGTGTAGCTGTTCTCGGCGGCGACTTGCGCCAAGCCGCGAAGCACGTCGAGTTCGGCGACTGCCGTGGCCGTGGATCGAATCCGCCGCGCTTCCCCGGCGAGCCATGACCGCAACTGTTCGAATAGCATTTTCTCAAGCGCCAGAATACGCTCTTCGGCATCGAGTACCTTGCTCTCGTATTCCTTTAGTTCCGGCGTCGTATAGCGCTCGGCATTCACGAGCGTCTGCTTACGGTCGTAGTCCTCGGGGACGTTGGCTGAGTTCGCTTTCGAGACCTCGATATAGAAACCGAAGACGTTGTTGAACCGGACCTTGAGCGATTGAATGCCTGTGCGCTCACGCTCGCGCGCCTCCATGCGGGCGATATAGCCGCGGCCGTCTTTGCGGAGTTCGCGCAACTCGTCGAGCTCGGCGTGGAAGCCTTCGCGAATCGTGCCGCCGTCGGTGAGCTTGGCCGGCGGCTCGTCGCTGAGCGTTGTTTCGATGCGGCCGCGGATGTCAGGCAGCTCGTCCATCTGCTGGTGGACTTGCCGCATGCGGGCCGATTGGCTCTCGGCGATCCGGGTGCGGACCGCCGGTAGACAAGATAGCGACGTTCCGAGCCCGACGATGTCGCGGGCGGTCACCGAGCCGAGGGTCACCTTCGCCAGCAGACGCTCGATATCGAGGATCGGCTTCAGTTCCTTCTCAAGCTCTGTGCGGGTAATGACTTCGGCGTGTAAGTCGGCGACACCATCGCGGCGGGACTCGATCTCGGTGCGGTTGATAGAAGGCCGCAGCAGCCACTGCCGCAGCAGGCGCGCGCCCATTGGAGTCCGGGTCTTGTCGATGATGCGCAACAGGGTTGATTGCGCCGAGCCGCCGAAGAGCGCTTCGACCAACTCGAGATTGCGGACGGTAATGGGGTCGAGCGCCATCCAGTCTTGCTTGCGGTAGTAGGTGGGCGGGTCGAGATGCTGGAGCGCGCCGCGCTGCGTGTCGCGGACATAGTGCAGCACCGCCCCGGCGGCGGCGAGTGCGGCGGGTTGATCGGCGGCTCCGAGCCCATCGAGGACGTGCAATTTGAATTGGTTCCGCAACGTACGCTCGGCGTAGGAGGTCTCGAAAACCCACGGCTCAAGCTCCGTCCGAAGATAGCCGTTTACGGCGACGGCCGACGGTTCGCCGGAGAACAGCGGCCCGGCAGAGGGGAATAACACCTCTTTGGCACCGAGATGCTCGAGCGCATTGTCGACCTCGGCCGCATCCATCTGAGTCATGCGGAACTCGCCCGTTGAGACATCAATGTAGGCGAGCCCGGTTGCGTCGCCTCTCTCCACAACGGCGGCCAGGTAGTTGTTCTCATTGGCCCGCAGAAGAGTCGCATCGCTCGCCGTGCCGGGTGTAACGACGCGTGTCACCTCGCGGCGCACGATCTTCTTCGTCTTGCTGGCGTCTTCGACCTGGTCGCAGATGGCGACGCGATGACCTTTAGCGATGAGCTTCGCGATGTAGCCGTCGGCCGAGTGGCAGGGCACGCCGCACATCGGGACCGGCTCGCCCTTCTCCTTGCTGCGCGACGTCAGCGTGATACCGAGGTCACGAGCGGCAACGACCGCGTCGTCGTAGAATAGCTCGTAGAAGTCACCGAGATGAAACAGCAGAAGGGCGTCGGGGACGTCGCTCTTGATCGAGTGATACTGCCGCATGAGCGGCGTTTTGGCTTGGGTGGCCATCGTTCAACTCGGGATTATAGCTATCGCCGTCGTGGTCCGGCTGGAACATAGATGGGGCCGGGTTTGTAGGACAGAAAAGTGGCGACGGGGCGGATCGATGTCGAGAAATGATTTCTCATCTAGCATTCGATTGTTAGATTGTCTATGTCTCGGGCGGCACAAAGGCGAAAGTGAGGGCCTTTAGGCTGATAGAGGCAGGCTCAACGGATTGCGAGTGACATCGGTTGCGAGTTCAACCGGTCAATGCAACACTGGCGGTAAGTCGTTTAGCTGGAGTATCCGAACACTGAGAGGCACAAGTGGCTTGCCTCCTAGCCGAATTGCAATAGAATCGGGCCCTCGCGACCGGCACTATCATCACATTGCGCGACACTGAAAGATGATGACACAGAGTTCTGATCCCCCTGAGGATGTCCGATAGGCCGTAGAAAGTAGCAACTCTCCGGCCCGAGTCGATAGGCTCGGGTTGACTGATTCGTTTTAACGAAAAAGGAGAGTCGCTGTGAAGAAACGATACCCGATGGACCGCGAGAGTGCGGTCCGCGGATTCC